>OLRO01000005.1_pt1 | contig 281983 bp, 258 predicted proteins | sample 1673131 | NCBI WGS metagenome assembly OLRO01 (sample SAMEA3136757, study PRJEB25190) | human gut metagenome | biome: human gut; feature: human-associated habitat; material: faeces | place: Austria | collected 2013 | reverse complement strand
AGATTACAAATCACGTGCTCTGGCCAACTGAGCTAAAGAGGCGGGTGGGTAAGCTACTTACATCGCGCCGCTACAACCAACTACCTTTGCTACGTTCCCGTCCTGGAGGATTCGAAGGGAGCTGGCCGTGCAAGACTTACCCGTATTGCGGGTGCAAAGGTAACAATAAAGTTTAAATTACAATGTATTATGGAGTCCGGTATTGGCATTTTAACTTATTTTACAATATCATTAGCCCGCGCAATCATTTATATTCAACATGTCACCTATTTATATATATAAACAAAACCTGCCTGTCTCAAACCTTTCCAATTATTCCGGGTACACCGATCATTCACGATTTTACGCAAGAGCTGAAAACGAGCTGCATGCGTTCCGCAGAATTTAAAGAAAGTGAATTTATATATCCCACACATGTTTAATCCGAAAATTTTGTGTAAGTTTGCACATGTTTTATAAAACCATCTGTTCATTTGATGATTAAATTAGATAACTTAATCCAACTTAAAGCGTTCGCACGTCAGGACGGTGCATTGTTGTCACTATTATGGACAGCAAGTTTTGCAGCTGTAATATATGTCCCGCAGACTCCGTTAGGCAATATTCTGGCACTTGCAACCCCGTTCTTTATAGGATGGCGGCTTACAAGTTTCCGTAACTACGCACTAAATGGCGTCATCTCATTCAGAAGAGGTTTTGCCTACTCTGTATTTACAACATTTTATGCTTCTGCAATTTTTGCGATAATGCAATATCTGTATTTCATGTTTCTCGACAATAACATGTTCATGGCAATGATTACAAAAACGATGAATGACATCATGCCCATATATGCGGAAAACGGATTCCCTGTTGAGGAATTAAATAACGAACTGAAGATGATGGCAGAGCTGACTCCCATACAATGGGCATTCATGTTTATGATGCAAAATATTTTCATCGGTTTTATTTTAGCGTTTCCCATAGCCGCTGTATGCTCCAGACGTGCTGGAAGAAAAATAAAAATCAATAACTGAAAGATTCAACAAAAATTATAATTATATAATATGGACATCTCTGTAATAATCCCTCTATATAACGAAGAAGAATCGCTGCCAGAACTTTACAACTGGATTGCGCGTGTCATGAAAGACAACGGCTATAGTTATGAAGTGATTTTTGTTAACGACGGCTCTACAGACAACTCATGGAAAGTGATAGAGGAACTCAGCAGGAAAGCCGATGAGGTGAAGGGCATAAAGTTCCGCAGAAATTACGGAAAGAGCCCGGCTCTTTATTGCGGTTTCAAAGAAGCCAAGGGAAATGTTGTGATAACAATGGACGCAGACCTTCAGGACTCTCCTGACGAGATACCGGAACTATACAGAATGATAACGGAAGACGGCTATGATCTGGTGTCAGGATATAAGCAGAAACGCTACGACCCACTTTCAAAGACAATACCGACAAAACTATTCAACGCTACTGCAAGGAAGATAAGCGGAATACACAATCTGCATGATTTCAATTGCGGACTGAAAGCATATCGCAGTGAAGTGGTGAAAAACATAGAGGTATACGGTGAGATGCATAGATATATACCGTACATTGCAAAAAATGCAGGATTCGATAAGATAGGCGAAAAAGTTGTGCATCACCAAGCACGCAAATATGGAAAATCAAAATTCGGCCTAAATAGATTTTTCAACGGCTACTTAGACCTTATCACATTATGGTTCCTCAACAATTTCGGAAAGAAGCCGATGCACGTATTCGGATTTTTAGGCACCATAGTTTTTCTAATAGGTCTGATTTCCGCAATGATTATCGGAGCCGAAAAGCTTTGGTGTCTGTCCAATGGTGTACCACAGCGTCTTGTTACAGAATCGCCATATTTCTATATAGCCCTTACAATGATGATGATTGGTACACAGCTGTTTCTGACAGGTTTTATAGGTGATCTTGTAAGCCGTACTTCGCAGACACGCAATGATTATCAAATAGAAAAAATGTTGAGATGCGGAAACTCATAATATTCTTTGCAATTGCATCAGCTTTGTGCGCATGTTCTTCTATTGACTGCCCGCTCAATAATAAGGTGTACGCTCAATATAAGTTTGCAGGAGATGGTATGAGTGACGGCACAATTATTACTGTCACAACATCATTGTCGCAGGCTGAAGGTGACGACTCTGTTCTAATAAACAAAATGGAGTATGCCGACAGTATATCACTGCCGATGAGTTATGCAAGAACAGAGGATGTGTTCTATTTTAAATTTGAGAAAAGCAACGGCAGTACAATTACAGATACAGTAAAGGTTGCAAAAAAGAATATACCCCATTTCGAATCGGTGGACTGCAATCCTGCATTCTTTCATACAATTACAGGTGTAGAACATACAAGACATGCCATTGAATCAATTATAATAAATAATAATACAGTAACTTATAATGTTGCAGAAGCACATTTTATCATATATCTTAAAGATAGCGACAGTTCTGACATTTCTGATGTCCGGTAACACATACGCTCTTGCCCAACAAAATAACAGACATCAAACAGAAATGCCAGCCGACACCATACCATTTTTCCGTGGTATTGCCGTTTCTGCAGATCTTGCAGGAATAGGCCAACTGGCATTCAGCGACTACGGACAGTATGAAGCGGCATTGCGCATTAACCTGAAGGACAGATATTTTCCTGTAATAGAACTGGGATATGGCAAGGCAGACACTGAAAACATAATATCGAAACTGTCATACAAGACAAGTGCTCCATACGGAAGAGTGGGTGTAGACTTTAATCTTATGAAGAACAAACACGACATTTACAGAATTTACGGAGGAGTCAGATACGCCTACACATCTTTTAAGTTCGATGTTGAAGGAAACGATATAAGCGACCCAGTGTGGGGAGACAATGTTGAATATTCCGCAAAAGGAATCAAAGCAAGCTATCATTGGTTAGAAGCGGTATTCGGACTTGACGCAAAAATATGGGGTCCCATAAGACTCGGATGGAGTTTCAGATATAAAAGACGTCTGATTCATGACGACGGCAACATAGGGAACACATGGTACGTGCCCGGCTATGGAAAGCAAGGAGGCACAAGACTTGGAGGAACGTTTAATGTGGCATTTGAACTTTAAATCATGAATAAGAACAGATATAACAGAAAAAATATAGGACAAATACTGTTTCTGATATTCCTCATTGTGGGTACGGTGCTGATTGTCAGAAAACAGCGCAACATGCCATATCAGCATGATAGCGGAATGATTTTCGGAACCATATACAACGTTACATACCAATGTGACAAGAACCTTGGTGAAGGAATACTTGCTGCAATGAAAGAAGTTGACAACTCACTCTCCATGTTCAACAAAAACTCAACAATATCCAGAATAAACCGCAACGAACATGTCGAGCCAGACGAAATGTTTTTAGATGTTTTCAATCTTGCTCAGGACATTGCCCAAAAGACAGACGGTGCGTTCGACATAACTGTGGCTCCATTAGTAAACGCCTGGGGATTCGGATTCAAAAAAGGGAAAATGCCGGTACAAAGTCAAATAGACAGCTTGTTATCCATAACAGGATATCAGAAAGTAAAATATATCAAGACTGACGGCAAGGGAGAGATTATAAAGAAAGATAACAGGATAATGCTTGACTGTAGTGCCATCGCAAAAGGCTATGGATCTGATATGGTTGCAAGATATTTGGAATCGCAAGGAGTGAAGAACTACATGGTTGAAATAGGCGGAGAAGTTGTCACACGCGGTATTAACAGCCAACAACAACCATGGAGAATAGGCATAAGCAAGCCTGTGGATGACACATTGAATGTAAACAGAGACATTCAGGCTGTATTGAAAGTAAAAGACATGGCAATGGCGACAAGCGGTAACTATAGAAATTTCTATTATAAGAATGGGAAAAAATACGCCCATACGATAGATCCCAAGACAGGGAGACCTGTACAGCACAGCCTGCTTTCAGCAACCGTACTTGCCAAAGACTGTGCCACTGCAGATGCGTACGCCACCGCATTTATGGTGATGGGGGTTGAAAAAGCCAAACTGATATTGAAAAATAACACGGAAATCATGGCGTATTTCATATATTCTGATGATTCGGGGAAAACAAAAGTGTGGTACTCCGATACAATAAGACAAAAACTGGCAAACTGAAAATCCATATGGTGAACGAACCGGATATGTACACCAGACTGCTAAGGCAGCCTCTGTTTCAAGGTATGAGCAAAACAGATATCCACAATATCATAGCCCATACTAAGTTCGGCTTCAACAAATTCAAGGATGGAGAAACGATTGTAAAGGATGGAAGCGTATGCAACAAGCTCATATTCCTTACAAACGGAAAGATTAAAGCAACCAGATATTCTGACGACCACGGATATGCATTCTCTGAAGAATTATCAGCACCGGAAATACTGCAGCCGGAACATATATTCGGACTTAACCAACGCTATACCTATACATTCACTGCGTCAGGTTCATGTAACCTTATAACACTTGACAAGAACGAAACACTCAGATTATCCGACGAATTTATAATATTCCGACTCAACCTTCTTAACATAATAACAACACAAACACAAAAAATAACACACAAATGGTGGCTTGCTAAACCTACAGACCTAAGAAGACGAATCGTCCGTTTCTTTGAGTCTCACTGCCGGAAACCAGCCGGAGCAAAAACAATACACATAAAAATGGAACGGCTGGCTGAAGAGTTGAACGATAACAGGCTCAATATTTCACGCGAACTCAACAAAATGCAGAGCGAGGGACTATTACAACTCAAAAGAGCCATCATACACATACCGTCACTTGAAAAACTGATGATGTAACCTCATCCCATGTGTAATATAAGTTAAAAATAAGTTCAATGCAAAACGTATATGATATTTTTACTATTTTTGCAGTAGGTATAAACTATATTAGTTATATCTTAAATTTGCAATAAAAGAATATCAATACGTATGTTTGAAAATAAAAAAGAGAAAAGCAATCGAACGAATCCCTTCTTCGAGAATTATAACACCCCACATGAGACAGTTCCTTTCAGCCTGATAGAGATATCAGACTATGAGGAAGCCTTTATGGAAGGCATCAAAAGAGATGATGAAGAAATTGAAAAAATAATAAATGACGAATCAGAACCTACCTTCGAAAACACAATTATAAGGACAGATAATGAAAAGGGTGAGCATTATTATGATTTGCTGAACCGTGTGTCCAATGTGTTTTCCTGCATGCTCAGTGCCGAAACCAATGACGAGCTTGATGCTCTGGCACAGAAAATGAGTCCTATTCTGACAAAACACGCCAATGACGTAAAACTGAATAAGAAACTTTTTGAACGCATCAAATATGTTTATGAGCATCACCGTGAACTGTTACCGGAAGAACAGATGTTATTGAACAACTGTTATGACGGTTTTGTCAGCAGTGGAGCTTTATTAGACGAAGATGGAAAAGAAAAGCTCAGAAAGCTTACAGAAGAAGCAAGTATGCTGTCCCTCCAGTTTTCACAAAACCTACTGAAAGAGAACAAAGCTTATACTCTTGACATAACAGATGAGAAACAGCTAGACGGACTTCCAGAAACTACCATAAACGCGGCTGCTCAGACTGCAAAGGAACAAGGAAAGACAGGATGGGTGTTTACACTTGACGCACCCAGTTATTCCCCATTCATGACATACTCTACCCAAAGAGAACTGAGGAAGAAAATGTATATGGAGAAAAACACTCTTGGTATACATGAAAACAACGAAAACAATCTGGAAATATGCAAGCGTCTCATAAACCTCAGACGTGAAATAGCACAGCTACTTGGCTATGATACGTTTGCAGATTATGTCATGAGACACAGAATGGCAGAAAGCACAGCCAACGTATACAAGCTTCTGGATGAGCTGATAGAGGCTTATAAGCCAACAGCACTGAAAGAGATTGAAGAAATAAACATGTTGGCAAAAGAAAAAGAAGGAGATAATTTCAATGTGGAGCCATGGGATTTCAGCTTCTATTCCCACAAACTCCAGATAGAAAAATACAATTTGGATTCTGAAATGCTGCGTCCGTATTTTGAACTGTCAAAAGTAATAAGCGGAGTGTTCGGTCTGGCAACCAGATTATACGGAATCACATTCAAAGAGAATAAGGACATTCCTGTATATCATCAGGATGTTAAAGCGTATGAAGTATTCGATAAAGACGGAACTTATCTCGCCGTGCTTTATGCAGACTTCTTCCCAAGAAAAGGGAAACAAGGAGGTGCTTGGATGACAGAATTCCAGGGACAATGGATAGACAAAAAAGGCGTAAATGTAAGACCGCACGTGAGTTTGGTGATGAATCTCACAAAGCCGACAGAACATAAACCGGCACTGCTTACACTTGGAGAAGTAGAAACATTCCTTCACGAATTCGGACACGCACTGCACGGAATGTTTGCAAACACACGATTTGAAAGTCTCAGCGGGACGAATGTATGGTGGGACTTTGTGGAACTGCCTTCACAATTTATGGAAAACTTTGCTGTTGAGAAAGACTTCCTACGTACATTCGCCTTCCATTATGAGACTAAAGAACCAATTCCAGATGAGTTGATTGAACGTATACACAAGAGTCGTAATTTCCTCGCCGCATACGGATGTTTAAGACAAGTAAGCTTTGGATTACTAGACATGGCATATTACACTCAAAAAGATGTTTTTGACAAAGACATAATACAATTCGAAAAGAAAGCATGGGAAAAAGCCATAATATCGAAGCAATTGCCGAACACATGCATGACAACACAGTTTTCGCACATTATGTCAGGAGGATATGCTGCGGGATATTACAGTTATAAATGGGCGGAAGTACTTGATGCCGACGCATTCAGTATGTTTCAAAAGAATGGAATATTCGACAAGGATACCGCTCAAAGATTTAGGGACTGCATACTTTCAAAGGGAGGTACAGAACACCCAATGATTCTTTATACAAAATTCAGAGGACAGAAACCGACAATAGACGCATTACTGACACGCAATGGAATCAACAGACAAACAAAGGAATCTTGACATCAGGTATCTGCGCATGGCAAGAATATGGGCAGAAAACAGCTATTGCCAAAGACGTAAGGTTGGAGCTCTCGTGGTAAAAAATAAAATGATAATCAGCGACGGGTACAACGGAACACCCAGCGGATTTGAGAACCAATGCGAGGACAACAACAATGTAACCAAGCCTTACGTTCTACATGCCGAGGCAAACGCCATCACCAAACTTGCAAGAAGCAACAATAACAGTGACAATGCTACTCTATACGTAACAGCCGCACCATGCATAGAATGCTCAAAACTGATTATTCAAGCCGGGATAAAAAGGGTTGTCTATGGTGAGAAATACAGGTTGGAGGATGGCATAAATCTATTAAAAAAAGCAAATATTGAAGTGATTTATTTAAATCCAGAAGAGAATGAATATTAATAAATCAAATCGTTTCATACCATTTATGATGGCTTTGTGCGTCGTAATTGGTATTGTCATAGGAACGTTCTATGCAAATCATTTTTCAGGAAATCGGTTGAATATAATAAACTCAGGGAGCAACCGGCTCACGAACCTACTTCATGTTATCGATGACAAATATGTGGATAAAGTAAACCTCGACTCACTGGCAGAGGCTGCAATACCGAAGATTCTTGCAGAACTTGACCCGCATTCTGTATATATAAGTGCAAAAGATGTACAGGCGGCAAACGATGATCTGAAAGGTTCTTTTTCCGGTGTAGGTATAGAATTCACCATAAGGGAGGATACAATAAGGGTACAGAACGTCATAAGCAATGGTCCCGCTGAAAGAGCCGGAATAATTGCGGGAGACAAGATTGTGAGTGTTGACGGCAAACCTTTCGTCGGAAAGATTGTTACCAATCAGGAGGCACAGTACAGATTGAAAGGTCCTAAGGGAACAAAAGTGAAAATTGGTGTCATCAGATATAAGCAGAAGAACGTAAAATACTTTACCGTAACACGTGGAGAAATACCTCAGAAGAGCATCAGCGCGACATATATGCTTGACGACAAAACCGGATATATAAGAATAAAGAATTTCGGCGAGACGACATATCCTGAATTGCTTATTTCTCTGGCACAATTGTCTCAAAGCGGATTCCAGAGTCTTATCATAGATTTGAGGGATAACACCGGCGGTTATATGAATCCGGCGGTGCAGATGGCTAACGAGTTCTTACCAAAGAACAAACTTATTGTCTATACTCAGGGAAGAAAATCGCCAAGACAGGAATACAGGTCTGACGGGCGTGGCAACTATCAGAACCTCCCTCTCGTTGTCTTGATAAACGAGGGCTCGGCATCAGCGTCTGAAATTTTTGCAGGTGCAATGCAGGACAATGACCGTGCAACAATTATAGGACGGCGTTCTTTTGGAAAAGGCCTTGTACAGTTGCCTATGGAATTCCCGGACGGAAGTATGATAAGACTTACTGTAGCAAGATATTACACTCCATCCGGACGATGCATCCAGAAACCGTATACAGCCGGTGATGACAAAAATTACGAACAGGATATTATTGCCCGTTACCAGCATGGAGAATTCTTCTCACAGGACAGCATCAAACACACCGGTCCGGCATACTACACCGGTTTAGGCCGCACCGTATATGGAGGTGGAGGCATAACGCCGGACATATTCATTGCAGAGGATACACTTGGTGTTACTTCATATTATAAAGAAGCAAGCATAAGCGGACTCATCCTGCAGTTTGCGTTTAACTACACAGACAATAACAGGCAAAAACTGAATAACTACAAGGAGATGTCCGAATTATCAGACTATCTGGTGAATCAGAATATTGTAGAGAAATTTGTTGTATACGCTGAAAAACATGGTTTGAAGCGACGCAATATTATGATCAGGAAGTCGCACAAACTGTTAGAGCGTTACATTAACAGTCGCATCATTTACAACATGCTTGATGAGGCGGCATGGACCGAATATATCAATCTTGACGATCCGGCAATTGAGAGTGCTATAAATGTTTTCAAAAACAACGCCGCATTCCCGCAGAAGCCACAAAAGGAAAATAAAAAGAAAAACACGACGGCATATGTGAGCCGTGACCTCAGAGAGCACGGTCATATAAAGATATATCATGCTTAGAAAAGAAGAAATCAGACAACAGATAAAAAGACGCAAGCGACAATTCACGGAAGAACAATTAAGGGAATTGTCGCTTGCTATTATTGACAGGCTGTTGGGTCACCCTCGGATAAAAAAAGCAAAAAGAATATTAATGTATTATTCTTTGCCTGATGAGGTTTACACACATGAGGCGATTATACAGCTTGTAAACGAAGGTAAAGAAGTATTCCTTCCGGTAGTTCTTGATAATTTTGAAATGGAACTGCATAAATTCAGCCGGAAAGATAACATGAGTGAAGGAGCATTCAACATAATGGAACCCATAGGGCATAAATATACGGATTTCGACAGTATAGACGTTGCAGTCATTCCGGCAATCGCATATGATGAAAAAAACAACAGACTCGGGCGTGGCAAGGGATACTATGACAGGTTTTTAGCAAAGATTCCACTTGCATACAAAATAGGCATATGCTTCGACTTCCAAAAAATCACAGACATACCTGCTGACAATAATGATGTTCCCGTAGATGAAGTAATATAGAACAATGACATGATAAAGTCAATACACCCTCACATCAACAATCACCTGGCTTCCGACAGACATATTAAGTCTTTTCACAAGCTGTTCTCTCATCATAGATAAATCATGCCGCAAAGCAGGATTCAATATCTTTACAAAAAGAGTCTGGTTTCTTATATATTTCTCCGCAGTATACCTCTCGACAGTACGCCCAGCCACTATACTCCATGAGTTAACAAGGCGTTTTTGTAACAATGGTGTCTCAAGTCCCTCTTTCCTCAAATAAATGTTCACGAGATCTGAAATTGACATAACTTCCTGCTTAAACATCTGTATTCTCCTCTATTTCACCGTCCTTAACCACAAATAGTTTATAATTGAAAGACCCGCTGTCAAGTATTCTGTCAAGATGCTCACGATTTGTGTCTGTGATGAATATCTGACCATAATTGTTCCCGGAAACCAAACTTATAATCCGCTCTACCCTATCCGCATCCAATTTATCAAAAATGTCATCAAGCAATAGCAGCGGTCTCGTATTTGAAACAGTCCTGCACAGAAAATCAAACTGTGACAATTTAAGTGCCAACACAAAAGTCTTATTCTGTCCTTGGCTTCCCTCACGCTTCATCTGATAATCTCCCAACATCATATTCAAATCGTCACGGTGCACACCGTGCAAAGAATATCCTAAAATGCAATCCTTGCTGCGCCCCTTACGTATCATGTCAAGCAAATCACCTTTTTGCGCATGTGAGACATAGCTCAAAGAAACGCTCTCTTTATTCCCTGATATAGTATTATAAACAGATTTGAAAACAGGAATGAACTCTTTTATAAAATGTTCCCTTTTATCATAGATAATCTTTCCATGATGTGCCATCTCGTTTTCCCAGATATCAAGAAGCGTTTCATCCGGTTTTTCCGTTTTCAGCAAAGAATTACGCTGCATGAGAGCTTTGTTATATGCCGTCAAAGCCTCAATATAATTCCGGTCATATTGAGAAATCACCACATCCATGAACCGTCTTCGCTCCTCACTGCCGCCACCTATGAGCGAAACGTCGTTCGGAGATATAAATATAAGAGGTATTAATCCTATATGCTGTGAGAGCTTTTTATATTCCTTTTTGTCTCGTTTAAAATGCTTCTTTGTTCCACGCTTCATGCCACAATATACATCTATGGCATTCCCGGAATCATCAGAGTAAAATCCTTCTAAAACAAAAAAATCCTCTCCGTGTTTTATTATCTGGGAGTCAACCGGATTAAAAGAACTTCTACAAAACGAAAGATAATACACCGCATCCAACAAGTTTGTCTTACCCTCACCGTTATTTCCAATGAAACAATTAATCTTGGGTGACATCAACAACGTCGCTTCTCTAATGTTCTTAAAATTAATAATTGAAACTTTATTTAATATCATCCGAAATGTAAAATCTTCTTTTATGCAAAGATAAGTCTTTTATCAATAAAAAAGAAAAAAGTAGAAAATAAATTTCAATATATGAGATTAATTACGTAATTTTGTGTCGCATTTTTTATGCATATACTACATCTAATTCTGCAAAAACAGAAAATAATAAAAACAATAAAATAGAATGACAAACAAAAAAGAATCCGGAGCTCTTGACATGAAAGAGACTCTCAGCAATTCAGAAGCTTTCTATAATAAAAACAAGAAAGCTATTCTTATCGTATTGTCCGCAATCATAATCTTAATTGCGGGTCTCTTGATTTACAAAGCTTATTACGCAGGACCAAGAGAAGAAAAGGCAAGTACGGCATTAGCAAAAGGTCAGGAATACTTCAACATGGAGCAATTCGACAAAGCACTCAATGGAGACAGCACGGGATATACCGGCTTTATCAGAATCATCAGTGATTACAGTGGAACTGACGCCGCAAACCTTGCAAATCTTTATGCCGGACTTTCTTGTGCGAATCTTAACAAATGGAATGATGCAGTGAAGTATCTGGAAGCATATTCACCTTCCGATGACGCAATGGTCAGTCCTGCCGCAGTAGCAGCATTAGGAAACGCCTATGCTCAGATAGGAGAAGTTGATAAAGCTGTGAAAAACCTAAAAGACGCAGCAAAAATGGCTGATAGCCGGTCTGAGGCAAAAGCAAACATGAGCATTTCACCGACATTCCTTATCCAAGCCGGAGAACTGCTTGAAAGCCAGGGTAAAAAGTCGGATGCACTGAAAATATATCAGGACATCAAAACAAAATATGTAAACTCTCCGGTGGTTCAAAATTCTGAAATTGACAAATATATAGAACGGGTTTCTGAATAAATGGCGACAGCACTACATAATCTTTCTAAATACAATAAGGAATCGATACCGGATGCCAGCAACATGTGTTTCGGCATAGTGGTAGCAGAATGGAATAGTGATATAACAAATGCGTTGCTCGACGGTGCGGTAACTACACTGGAGAAACATGGTGCACTACCCGAAAATATACATGTAAAAAAAGTACCCGGGAGCTTTGAGTTAATATATGGAGCACACCAGATGGTACTTCACGGATACGATGCGGTAATAATTTTAGGATGTGTCATCAGAGGTGAGACTCCGCACTTTGATTACATTTGCCAAGGCGTTACATACGGAATCGCACACCTTAATACAACAAGTGAAATTCCAATTATATATGGCTTATTGACAACCAATGATTTGCAGCAGGCAAAAGACAGAAGCGGAGGGAAGCTTGGAAATAAAGGTGACGAATGTGCTATAGATGCTATAAAAATGGCTAAATTCTAATCATTATTAAGAATAATAATAAGTAGGAGGAAAAATAACACTTATTTTCCTCCTACTTTTTTTATATCTGTTCATCATCTTGAGCGTACAAATATGGGCAATGATAGATAAAGGCCATGCTGTGCACACTTGATTGCATAATGATACATGCCGACATTAATCACACACAAGAAGGACAGCTTTCAGTTACGGTGAAAATACGTATGACTACTACAAGACTCGACAATCTACAATTGGTAGGCATAATCACATAAATACATGAAAAGAAAACAGAATAAAACAAGAGCATATATACAATGTTCTGCCTCGTTTGCTCCAATATAATAAATTGCTCATAACAGCTATAGCTGAAGTAAAAAATATTGACAAAAAATTTCATTGAAATAGATAGAGCCGGCAAGATAAAAGCAGGTATTCATTACGTACTACTGCACGGTTTTTCTACAATACTGGCATAAATTAGGGATACATCTTTGCTCAACAGACTACATTCATATTCTGAAAGTTTCCTCGAAAGCAGAATACCATATCGTATTGCTCATCCTAAAGTCGCAAAATCTGTCTTTTTTAAGAGTTATTCCGCCCTACACACCATGCTCATGCTGGAATACACCTTCCCCATAAAGGCTTTTTCATACCATCATAGAGCCTTTTCTGTACTCCCAAACAGCCTTTTCCGTCATATAAACAAGCCTTTTCCGTCGAATAAAATTTCATTTTCTATTATAGAGAACATATAATAGAATGATATCCGATTACTTATGCTTATATGTCTAAAAAACGCATATTCGTGTCTGGACATATGTCTGATTGTTTAAATACGATTCTCAGCGACTTGACGTTACACGAATGTACAGTCTTATTCCACTCTATCGCACATATGCTTAGTTTGTTTCCGAGAGATTGGAGACCTCTGTTTTGTCTGTAAAATTTGAAATAATACTCATGTATTCTGTATTTAATACATAACGTTTCCAGGCAATAAGTCATATACGTCACATCTGTCCATGTTGTTTAAAAAGCATAACTTCATTTTTTATAATGAAGTTATAGCTCCGGCACATGCAATCTTTCATGTCTGCGTGTCAGTTTTCTCATCTCTTGTCTGCACTGTTGTCGCCATTCGGTTTCCCATTTTGCCCTGTATAATACGATACATTCTCGACAAAGCCAGAAACAGAAAAAACAAGTAAGCTATACGAAATACGGATGTGGCAAAATGACTGATTCGGAATAAAACAAGTGAAAACTGAATATAAAAACCGGATGTCCGTAAAATATAAAAGCATCGGATGCAAATATCCGATGCTTTTATAATTAATATTAATTGCAATCTATATCAGTCAAGCCACTTTACATAGCAGAACGCCTGCCTGTGAGCCAGCATCTCATTCTTGGGGAACATCCTTACACATCCCTTGAACGAACCTGCGACATCCGGTTCGAATTCAAGTTCAAACGTATAAAGATTGCCTTCATGACCAACCATCTTGAACTCACGAACATTGAAAATCCGCTCCTCTCCGTTGAGGTCGGTCTTTACAGAAACAAATTCAAGACCGACAGCATCATTAAGTCCCTGTTCGTCAATCACATATTGCATACTGTATTTTTTACCGGTTTCTACACCACTTACTACAAAGTCGGTTTTCGATACCACATGTATTGAATCCCAGCGCTCTGCAACAGTTTCCTTCCACTGTGCCAGTTCCTTTGCAAGCTGATTGTCGTTGGCAGACAGTTTCTTGAACAGGGAAGCCTGCTTTGTGTAGAAACGGGTGTAATAATCATCCAACTGACGCTTCATAGTATAATGAGGCGCAATTGTTGCAATTGAGTTCTTTATCGTCTTTATCCAGCCTTCGCTATATCCCTTCTTGTTGCGGTTATAATAGAGCGGTGCGATGTCATTTTCAAGCAGGCTGTAAATCATGGCTGCATCAAGACGATCCTGATAGCCTTGGTTCTGATAAGTGCGCTCCTGCGGCAGTGCCCATCCGGCACCTTTCCGATAGCCTTCAACCCACCATCCGTCAAGGACTGACAGATTGACAACACCGTTCATCTCGGCTTTCTCGCCTGACGTACCTGAAGCCTCAAGCGGTCGTGTCGGGGTGTTCATCCATATATCGACACCTGAAACAAGACGGAGGGCAAGCTGCATGTCATAATCCTCAAGGAATATAATCTTGCCGAGGAACTCAGGACGCTGGCTTATCTCGAACACTCTCTTGATGAGTCCCTGTCCGGCTCCGTCAGCCGGATGTGCTTTTCCGGAGAATATAAACTGTACAGGACGCTCCGGATTGTTCACGATTTTGGCAAGACGATCAATATCTGTGAACAGCAGATGGGCACGCTTGTATGTGGCGAAGCGGCGGCAGAAGCCTATCATCAATGCGTTAGGATTTATGCGATCGAGCAATGACACGACACGTGCGGGGTCGCCTTGGTTCTTAAGCCATGTCTCTGTAAATTTCTTGCGTATGTAATCAACAAGATTTTTCTTGAGAATCATTCGGGTCTTCCATATCTCCTCATCCGGCACATCATATATGCCATGCCAGATGCTTTCGTTGCTTTGGTCGTTGAGGAAGTTCTTGTCGAAATATTTTGCATAAAGCTTCTGCCATTCAGGCGCGGTCCATGTAGGGAAATGTACACCGTTAGTAACGTATCCGACATGATTTTCTTCAGGATAATATCCTCTCCATATCGGTGAGAACATCTTCTGGCTCACCCATCCGTGCAGTTTGCTGACACCGTTAACCTCCTGACATGTATTGCATGCAAATACAGACATACAGAACTGTTCTGAATGATCGTCCGGGTTCTGTCTGCCCATACCTATGAACTCATCCCATGTTATGCCGAGCATTGATGGGTAGCCTCCCATATATTTCCCGAAAAGGGACTCGTCAAAATAGTCGTGTCCTGCCGGCACCGGAGTGTGTACGGTATATAAGGAGGAAGCACGTACCAGCTCCATTGCCTGATTGAAATTCAGTCCGCTCTTTACATAGTCGCACAGACGCTGCAGGTTGCAGAGCGCGGCATGTCCCTCGTTACAATGATAAATGTCCTTCTTTATACCGAGTTTCTTGAGCGTCAGCATTCCACCTATACCAAGCAGTATCTCCTGCTTCAGACGGTTCTCGTTGTCACCGCCATACAGTGAGTGGGTTATAGGCTTGTCAAATTCTGAGTTCAGCTCATTATCAGTATCAAGAAGATACAGTTTTATGCGTCCCACATTAACTCTCCACACATAAGCATGTACCTGATAGTTCATATACGGCACATCCACCACAATAGGATTGCCGTCAGCATCGTTCTCACGCTCAATAGGCAGCGACTCAAAGTTCTGAGCCTCATATTTTGCTATCTGCTGTCCGTCCATATTGAGCGACTGTATGAAATAGCCGTAACGGTAAAGGAATCCGACAGCACACATATCCACATTGCTGTCCGAAGCCTCTTTCAGATAGTCACCGGCAAGCATGCCAAGACCGCCGGAATAAATCTTAAGTACATGGCTTAAGCCATATTCCATGCAGAAATATGCTACAGAAGGACGCGAATGGTCAGGCTCTACATCCATATATTCACGGAACTTCTTGTATACGCTCTTCACCCGACTCATTATTGCATGATCCTTTACAATGGCTTCCTTGCGGTCGTAGCTTAGACGTTCGAGAAGAAGAACAGGATTGTGCTTTACCTCTTCGAAAAGCTTTTCGTCCAGACTTTTCCATAGTTCCTGTGCCTCATAATTCCATACCCACCACATATTATGGGCCAATTCGTCCAGGCATTTTAGCTGCTCCGGCAATCTTGATCTTACAATCAACTCCTTCCACTGAGGAGTGTTGGCATAATCTGATTTTATTTTCATAATTATATTTTAGTTATTTTCTGACATTCTTTTCTGAGCTGCACGGAGAGAATAATCATAAGCAGCATAATAGTGTTTGATAAAATTGCTCCATAAAGCCATCTTCGACAATGAAGCTGCGTTATCTCTGGATGATTTCACTTCCGCATCAGTAAATCCGGCATACTCCTCCACCGTTTCCTTTATGGTTTCAGCCACATCGAAATAGTTGTAGTCGTTACGATGAATCACCTTGACTCCGTCTTCTATCTCTCCGTATTTGCCCTTTACCGAATTCACCCATAAACCGAACCCTGCGAGATCTGTCGTTATACAAGGAACCTTAAAGGCTACAGCTTCCAACGGAGTGTATCCCCACGGCTCGTAATAAGACGGGTAAATGCAAAGATCGTTTCCTAATACCAGGTCGTAATATGTCATGTTGAATATGCCGTCATCACCAGTCAGATAGCACGGCACAAAAATAATCTGTACCTTTGAACTGGCATTGTTCTGTACATTCATGCCTTTCAACATGCCTATAACCCTGTCTTCATTCATATTGTTGAGCCAGTGAGTGAGCAGCGGCGTGTCAAGCGGTGTGTCAAAAGTCTGACCTGAACCAATGCGCGCAGACAAATCCTCACGAGGAGAACTTACCCACCCCGGTACTTCAATAAAGGCTATCGCCCTACGTTTGAATTTATCATCGTTCCTCAAACGGTTAACAGCCTCGATGAACACGTCGATTCCTTTGTTTCTGAATTCATATCGGCCACTCGTCGATATTATCAGTGTATCATCATCCGTGCTGCACCCGGTAAGCGCATTGGCGACCTGAAGCAGCTTTCGGCGTGCCATGCGGCGTTTACGCATGAATGTCGAACTTTTAGGTATGAAACTGTTGTCAAAACCGTTTGGCAGAATAAAATCCGCAGGTCTGTCCAACAATTCGGCACACTCTCTGCCTGTTATATCGCTTACTGTCGTAAAGCAGTCCACGTGACAGGCTGTCTGCTTTTCTATGGAATGTTTGCTTTGCATGTTAAGTTCCGCAGCCATCTGGTCACCGTTATATGCAAACAGATAGTCATACAAAGGCTTGTTGTTGCCAGCTATACTTCGTCCTATACTTGTCGCATGCGTTGTGAACAGAGTTGCAATCTCCGGCAATTTGTGGTTGATGTATAACAATCCGAGTCCGGTCATCCATTCATTACCATGATATATCACGCGTGTTTCCGGAGTAAGATAAAACGAATGGAAACTCTCTACCACCTTAGCTGCCGCAAATGAGAACATAGATGCCTCATCATAATCGCCATAAGCATGAAGACTGTCCACACCGTAAAGTTCCCAGATGCGAGTATATATATCATTCTTTTCTGCATAGAATGGAGTGAAATCAACCAATACGGCAACAGGATTGCCGGGTATTTTCCAACGGCCAACCCTTACATTCAGCCCTTCCTCATGCGCATGCATTCTCCATTCAGCATAGAGACGCTCGTCACTTTCAAAATAAGGACATTGCTTGCTGCCCCAACAGTCAGGACCTATAAAAATCAAATTATCTTTTAGTTTTTCCTGTAAAGTTTTCGCTCGTGTAGATAAAACCGTGTATATACCACCGACTTTATTACAAACTTCCCAACTCGACTCAAACAAATAGTCCGGGAACAATAAACTCTCTTTAGCCATATGAAAAAATATATGTCTGCAAATGTACACATTTTGGTATAAATTACCAACTTTTATGAATATAAAAATAAATAAAACGGGAGTATTCTTGATTTAATTTGGTATTTTTGTAAAATAAAAAAGACTGAAAATGAAAAGAATATCCATATTGGCAATAATGTCTGCACTCGCTATGAATGTATTTTCTCAAAATGACTCCATATTCAAGTGCAACCTGTATAACGAGGAATACAATGTGTATATGAAGATAAATCTTTATGACAACAACATAACAGCACCACGACAGGAAATATTCGGAGAACTGCCGGGATTCTTCGGACAGGATAACGACAGCAGGGTCTGGCTGATAACAGACGCAAAGATTGTAAACAGCAACACTGCGAAACTTTCGATTGTAAACGACTACGGGAGCGAAGATCTTACGGCTACACTTACTTTAGACAAGGAGAGTAATTACATCCTTAAACAAGTAGACGGAAGCCGGATAAAAATTGTTGAAAAACGGAAATGGGTAAAGATTCCGACAGAAATAAAATTCAAAAAGAAATAGTATTGCACTATATATATGACCGATTGAGGCTTAACAATCTACCGCAAAGACTTACATCCGTCTGAACTGTGTATTTTCTGATAATGCTAAAAGCCAACTAATTCATATTATCAATATGTTTGAATTAGTTGGCTGATTTTGTGTTATTTACTGGATAACCTCATTTATATTTATCTATTAACTCCTGCGCCCTGCTGTCTCCAAGTCCACGTGCCTTCTCAAGCATTTGCAATCCGTTGGATTTATCTTTCTTATGAATCAATGCCAGTCCCTTTATAAGATATGCGTCCGGAAATTCAGGGGCTATCCTAATACATAGGTCTGCTGATTTTATAGCATCATCGAGCTGATTTAACCTCAACTGAAGCGAACTCATTTCAGCCAGATATACCGGTTCATTTGGATTAAGATAAGCCGCATGAGCTATATCATTGAGAGCCTGTTTGTACTGTTTAATATTCAATTCACACTTGAACCTTGTATAATAGAAAGGTGCATCGGCATTCCCTAACATTAAAGTATCGTAGACATTATAGTCTGCAAGAGCCTTTCTATATTCTCCCATTTTGTCATAAATCTGCCCTCGTGCAAGAATATAAGGAGATGATATGCTTGTCAATGGTTTAGGGCAAGCCGAAACTGCACTGTCAAGAAGGACTACGACTTCAGTGTCAGGAGCATTAAGCTGTATTTTACATTGTGCAGCCTCCAAGAACAACTCTTCGCGCTTCAATTCTTCTTTTGTAAGACCGATAAACATATCATATGCTTTCTGATAATCTCCTTTTGTGTAGATTATCTGTGCCTCACGATGCCTATAAACAGGCTGCGGAGACATCTCATAAGCTTTTCTTATTTCCCCCAAAGCCTTATCCAGAGTCCATTCCTTATATGTGGTATCTGGACTATATATAAGTTTCTGATAAATTACAGAAGAATATTCTGCATGCGCGGCGGCTTTGTCGGCAGTCTTTTCAATGGCGGTTTTCATCGTCTTGTCGGCTTCTTCGAAGTGTCCTGCACTTACAAGATTCATGGCACGGGTTGAATATCCGTTGACCTCTGTCGGGAAAGAGCTTATAAAATCATCCACATATTTTACATATTTAGAAGAATCACATTGCTCTTTTGCCATCACAAGCATTATCAAAGCTTCCTGCTTATCTGCGGGCATGTTTAGTTTTATTCCTGTCTGGCGGTACATTGAGTTGCTTATGAAAAGACCTTTAGTCTCAATGCTGTCAGTGAAATTCGCATCAACCACATTAATGCCAGCCGAAGAACCTGACCGCTGGAACAAACCAGTAAGCTTTCCATCTTTATCTATAACCGGACATCCGGAAAATTCCGGTGCATCCTCCATTGAAATTATATAATATGTGTATTTATCCATGAATGCCTCCGTTTTGTCTATTTCACACTTGCTGGCACCCAGTTTGTTGTTCTTATTAAATAAGACCCACATGTTTTCACCCTGTGTGGATGGTTTTCTTGCAATTTCAACGGAAGATGTTTTGCCCTTTACTTTAAACTTGCATACATTATACAACTCATTGGCACCTATAATAGACTCAACCTCCATTATGTCACCATTACTGGTCTTAACTATTGCGCTGTCTGTGTCAATGAACGGAGTCCATAGACTTATTGCCTCACCTTCAGAACCAACAAACACACCATATATGTCTGATGATTTTATATTACCATCTTTGTCAAAAGTTGTAAGTGTAAAAACAGACTTGCCATATTTCTTTACAGACGGCTGCGCATTACTTAATGAAATAGACAATGTCAGTATAGCAATGATAGAATATAATCTTTTCATATTAATATCGTTGATAAATTAATTCAGTTTTAATAAAGTTCTCGCATTCTCTATCGCGGCACCGGATATGTCAGTACCACTCAGCATTTGAGCAATCTCCTTTACCCTTTCCTCATAAGACAAAACACTCATCCGGCTGTTTGTCCCTTCCGGTGTCTCGATTTTTGTAACTTTATAATGACTTGTTCCTATAGCTGCGATCTGCGGCAGGTGAGTAATGCATATCACCTGATGATCACCGTCTCCCAACTCTCTCATTATATGAGCCATTTGCTCCGCCACACGACCACTTACTCCAACATCAATTTCATCGAATATAATCGTCGGAAGTCCTGCGACCTTGCTCATCATGGCTTTTAACGATAGCATGACCCGCGAGATTTCTCCTCCAGATGCAACCTGTGCAATAGGTTGTAGCGGAGAGCTTGTGTTAGAGCTGAACAAGTAAGTAACTTTATCAAGACCTTTTGCTGTAAGTTCCTTTTGTAAAGTCATCTCTATTTTGAATCTAATGTTAGGTATACCAAGAGGGACAAGTCTTGAAGCCAATTCTTTTTCAAGTAGGTTTGCTGCTTTACGCCGTGACTCAGTCAATAGTCCGGCATGCCTGATACAAGAATTCCTCAAATCCTTTACTTTATCTTGAAGCTCGGCAAGCTCATTATCAAAATTATCTATTTTGTTCAATTGACTCTCTATTTCTTCATGTTTTCTTATTAGTTCTGAAACGCTGTCAACATGAAACTTGTTTTCAAGAGTATATATAGTGTCAAGTCTTGCGTTTATATATTGCAATTTATCAGGGTCGTAATCAATACCGTCTGTATGCGACACCACATCTCTGGAAATATCCTTTAATTCAATAAGACAATTATTCAGACGTTCCGCCAAATTCTCTGCATCAGGATATACCGTCTGTATGTTATACATTGAATCAGACGCATTCTTTAACATACTGATGATATTTTGCTCATTGCCAGACAGAATGCCGTCAACGTTAAACAACGCACTTTTTATATCCTCTGCATGGGTAAGCACCTCACTCTGCTGTTCCAGATGCTCCTGCTCTCCATTCTCAAGATTCGCGTCTGAGAGTTCCTTGTTCTGGAACTTTAGAAAATCCTCATTTTCCTTTATCCGTGCAATAGTGTCTTGCAATTCATTTAATTTACAGACTTCGTCCTTATAACATTTATATAAATTCTGATACTCTGTAAGAATTGCCTTGTTCTGAGCGAAAATATCTATTACATTCAGCTGGAAGTCCTCTTTATTCAGCATCAGATTCTGATGCTGACTGTGTATATCCATAAGATGCTCTCCCAAAGACTTAAGAGCTGAAAGAGTGACAGGAGTATCATTTATGAATGCACGGTTCTTGCCATTTGTATTTATTTCCCTTCTTAGGATACATTCACTTCCGTTACTGTCCAGATTACTGTCTTCCAGAAAGCGGTCAATAAAATTACGATCATAATCAGATATTGAGAAAATTGCCTCAACAACACATTTATCTTTACCGCTTTTTATCATCTTTACATCAGCCCTGTTTCCCAAGAGCATGCTCACGGCACCGATGATTATGCTTTTACCGGCTCCCGTTTCGCCTGTTATAACAGAGAAACCAGAACTGAATGTAATATCCAATTCGTCAATTAATGTGAAGTTGCTTATATATAAATGTTTAAGCATTGTTTATTCTTTTATTTTTTCCCAGGCAGAGTTCTGGCTCGCATTTATCGAAAACAGAATATTATATACCGACTCTTTTTCCTTTTGTGTACCCTTACCTTTGTATATGTTAGCCAGTTCATCACGTTTATAATCTGTCCATATTTGTGGCAGCATGCTCATGGGGTTATCTTCGTGACACTTTTTTAAATCATTCTCTATTGCGATGGTTATGTTTGTTCTCCCCCGCTCCGCATTATTCGCCATTTCGTCCAGTCCTGTTCTGTAATAATCATATTGGAATTGCCTGAATGTCTTCATCGAACCATCAAGATAATCATTGATGATGGCAAAACGGTTACGGTCATTATCAAACGCTTTCCATCCGGGGAAATTGAGGTTCTGACTGTTGTTTGCAAGATTCATACACTGCTGCAGAACCTCTTCGCCTCCCATTGACGCAAATGTGTCCAGATTGATGCCGATTATAAGATATGCATAATATGCAACAAGCGCAGTCAGCTGATTATCCACATTTTCTTCATTGAACTGAAGCTGATCAAACTGTGCATAATTAAAATTAAAATCGTTGTCTGTATTGTTATATATCGTACTTGTATATGTCGAATTATATACAGGGCGGTTCGCCTGGATTGTAGCCTTGCAAGTAAACAGATTTGATGAATTATCGTATTTAGTAACGGTTATGTTGAAATTGCACGGAATCCTTTCATTTTTCTGAAATTGCAGATTTGTCCATTGCCGGTCATTTATAAATTGAGTAAGTGTTTGTTTCAGATCCTCAAACACACTTGCGTCCGTACCTTGAATCTGACTGTAATTCAAAGTGACACGTGCCTGTAACTCCTGAGCGCGTACGGCATCAGCTAATATGAACATTATTGCGAAAAACAACAGTAAAGCTTTCTTTCTCATCTGTCATTACTTTTGTGAGAGATTACTTCGACCATTTCATCCACGATATCTCCGGCTGCCTCTATTTTACTTTTTATTGGGAATTGCTTTTTCCTATCGCTACCGATAATTGTAATTTGATTGTTGTCAGACTGGAAACATGTTCCTTTGTTCCTCATACTGTTCAATACAATGAAATCAGCATTTTTACTTTTAAGTTTATGCATGGCATTCTGCTCCTCATTATCCGTTTCAAGAGCAAAGGCTATAAGACACTGACGCTCTGTTTTGAGTTTGCCCAATGATGCCGCGATATCTGTCGTGGTCTTCAGGTGTAATGTCATATTGCCCTTATCATGCTTTATTTTCCTGTCACACTGCTGTTCAGGTTTGAAGTCAGCCACTGCAGCAGCCAATATAGCAGCGTCTGTATCAGGGAAAACCTTTAAAGCCGCCTCATACATCTCCTCACAGCTTTCCACATCTATACGTCTGATGCCTTCAGAACAACTGAGATTGACCGGACCTGCTATCAATGTTACATTCGCACCGCGTCTCAGACATTCCTCGGCAATGGCGAATCCCATCTTTCCACTGGAATAATTACCAATGAAACGTACGGGATCAATTTTTTCATAAGTAGGTCCTGCCGTTATCATAATATGTCTTCCGGTCAACTGCCGCAAGGATGTCTCATTGTCGAACCATTCGGAAATCATCCGAACAATTTTGTCCGGTTCTTCCATTCTACCCTTACCGTCGAGCCCGCTCGCCAAAAAACCGCTTTGCGGCTCTATTATATGATTTCCCGCAGCAGACAGTTTCTTCAGATTCTCCTGTGTAGCTGCATGTGCGTACATATCAAGATCCATTGCAGGAGCAATGAACACCGGAGCCTTCATAGACATATAGGTAGTCACAAGCATATTGTCTGCTATACCGTGAGCCAACTTACCAAGGGTTGATGCCGTACAAGGTGCGATAAGCATTGCGTCAGCCCACAATCCCAAATCGACATGAGAATGCCATGTTCCGTCACGTTGCGCAAAGAAATCGGATATTACAGGCTTATGCGTTAGCGCTGATAACGTTACCGGTGTTATAAACTCCTTTCCACTCGGAGTTATCACCACCTGAACTTCAGCCCCTTGCTTTATGAGTCCGCGTATGATATAGCATGCCTTATAAGCTGCAATAGACCCGGTAATACCTAATACTATTTTTTTCCCGCTCAACATATCCGCTATATTTATTTGCCCAAATCCCTAAGACGAATTCTTGTAAGAACCTGTTTCGTATTATATGTAAAGTCCCCGTTCAGAATCCAACTGAAATATCCGGGATCTCTTTTTAAGACGTCAGAAACAGGCTGTCCCTTGTATTTTCCAAAATTGAATACCTCATGCCGCACTTTGTTCCCGTCTTTGCCGGTCTCCTCTTTCCATACAATACGACCTGCGAAATCGACAAAATCATTAAGTTTAGAGAATTCTGCAAGAGCGTCAATGTCATTTGGAAGATGCTTTTCCGGATCCTCCTGTGTTTCAGGATTATACATGTCCAGCTCGCCCATAAGTATGCGGTATGTGGCTTCTGTATCCTGATCAGCACGGTGGGCGTTAAAGTCGTCCTCCATTTTTCTTCCGCAATAAAACTTGTATGCAGCCGACAAATTGCGTCGTTCCATCTTATGGAATATTGTCTGTGCATCTATCATCCGACAATGCGAAAAGTCAAAGTCGATGCCTGCTCTGAGAAACTCTTCCGCCAGCATCGGTATATCAAAGTGATTGGAGTTGAAACCGGCAAAATCGCAATTTCTGAAAGTAACGCTCAACTCAGACGCAACATCTTTGAACGACGGACAGTCTTTTACGTCATCGTTACTTATGCCCGTTAAAGTCGTGACATCATGCGGTATTTCCTTGCCCGGATTCAAATAGATATTATCCCGTTCTTCCTTACCGTCAGGATGAATCTTTATGTAAGAAATCTGTATTATCCTATCATTTACCAAATCAAGCCCCGTTGTCTCCAAGTCAAAGACAATCAAGGGCTTTGATATATTTATTTTCATCGCTAATCAGTCGTTTAGTAACATTGGCATAATAAGCATCAAAATATTTTCATCTTCCGCCTGTGTCGCTGGCTCAATCACTCCTGCCCTACTCGGATCGGCAAGATGCATTATTATGTCATCGCAGTCGAGGTTTGTAAGTATCTCGTATAACGAGCCGCCCTTAAAACCGATATCCATTGTACGTCCGTTATAGTCACATATAACATTCTCCTTGGCACTTGTCGCAAAATCCATATCCTCTGAAGTAAGTTCAAGATTGCCGCTATCTATATGGAATCTGATGAGCTGGCTGCTTTCGCTTGCAAAAGGCAGAACACGTCTGAGTGCTCCCAACAGAGACTTACGGTCTATAGTGAGCTCATTGGGATTGTTTTGCGGTATTACGGAATTATAATTAGGATATCTTCCCTCTATCAGACGGCAAATCATGAATCCGTCCGTATATTTTATTTCCGCGCTCTTCTCATGGAATCTGATCACTATATTCTCATCCGAACGTCCCAAGATGTTCTTAAGCAATGATGCCGGTTTCTTTGGCAATATAAAGGATGAAGTGACATTCCCATTCATTGAAGAAATCTGACTCCGTACGAGCTTGTGTCCGTCGCTTGCGACAACAGTAATACTGTCTTCCTTGATATCGAAATAAATGCCGTTCATCACCGGCCTCAACTCATCCTGGGCAGTCGCGAACAAAGACCTTGAGATACTGTTATACAACAATTTGCCATCAATGTTAATTACATTCGCCTCATCCGGAACCTGCCGCATAACAGGGTATTCGCCTGCGTCCTGGGCGGTGAAATTATATTTACCGTTCTGATAACATATTTCCACGGTATGATTGTTGATATTCACATCGAACATCAAAGGTTGTTCCGGCAATTCCTTTACAGCCTCCAGAATGGTACGGCTCGGTACGGCAAAGCTTCCGTCCTCGTTGCTTTCATCCAACTGGATAGTCGTCTGCATCATATTCTCGCTGTCACTTGCCGTTATTGAGAGCATATTATTTTTTATCTCAAAAAGGAAACAGTCAAGTATTGTGATGGAACTTTTGTTGTTTATAATCCTTGCAAGAACTTGTAGCTTACTATTTAGAATGCTGCTTGATAAAGTAAATCTCATTGATATTCTTTCTTTATAAATTTAACTTAGGTACAAAAATACAAAAAAGCTTTGTGCACAACAAAAAAAAAGACAAGAAAGTTTTCCTCTTTTAGAACTATTTTATTAATTTCGCATTTGAATAAAAATATTGTAATTAGTACACAAAATAAAGTTTAAAATGGAGTTACAAGGAAAAATTATTGCTGTGCTTGAACCAAGAAGCGGAGAATCTGCAAGAGGTCCATGGAAGGCACAGGATTTTGTAATAGAGACACATGACGCATATCCCAAAAAGATGGTCTTTTCAGTCTTCGGAGCAGACAGACTTGAAAGATTCAACATACAGACAGGTCAGGAAGTTTCTGTATCGTTCGACATTGATGCGCATGAATATAACGGAAGATGGTTTAACAGTATAAGGGCATTTGATGTAAGACCAGCAGCACAAGCCGTACAACAGCAGGCACAGCCGTCATCATACGTGCCGGGCGGATCTTCAGCCATACCCAACACTACATTCGGCGCAGCACCGGCAGCATCGGCAGACAGTCAATTCAATGATACAAAGGACGACGCAGACGATTTGCCATTCTGAAAATAAAACAGACGGCACACAGAAAATGCAGAAAACATTTTGTGATTATCATAATATGGATGGGATATGTCAGACGGCATTCCCATCCATTTCTTTTTTCCAAGTCTAAATCACAACCCAATTCGTACACAGGCACAGAAAGAAACACGCCGCATTTTAGCTGTAAGGCATTTGTGGTATATCGCTGAAAAAGAGTGGCAATATGGTTGAATGGTGAAGAATATACAAACAACGGTATGTCAGCGACAATAGCGTGTATGCGGACATACACCCATCTGAGCACGTAGACACGTGCCATTGACGCATATACATAACATACTGACCGTCAGAATATTTCGTTTCTCAAGCCTCAAACAATAGTTAAAGTCTCTGCGGAAAAGCCTTTCTCATGTGCCGAAAAAGCCTTTATTGGCATGCGATAAAGGCTATATTGAATCATGACATGGTCTTTACAGCGGTTGCATATTGCGTCATGACAGACAAAACAGAGTATGGGTCTCCCATAAAGAAACAATTTATTAGACTTGGAGATGAAAAGAGAGGCACGACATACTACTTGATACTAACTTTCAGGTAGACAAAACTATAATATAAGCAAGACTCTATCCCTTGAGAATTTCTATTTCACGAAAATAAATTGTCAATATTTTTTACTTCACAAAAAGCCGGAAACCCCAATGTATATCAGAATAAACAGTGAACGGCAAGCAATCCACCATGATATTACATATAATCTGCGCGAGTCCCGATGACAACTTTTGCTTTATTTATTTTTTCACAGACTTAATCAAGAGCAACATAATCGGCAGAACTCCGGTAGAGGAATCCAGATTTAATTTTATCTCAGTCTGAAAGTTATAACAGACGGCAACGGTTTGAAATATACAAAATGCCGGTACTTTAGCTTTCCACATCAAAAAAACATAATCGCAATATTATCTTGTGCTGTGGGCATATCCTATTGTCTTTCTAAAGAAATCCGTTAGCACAGACACATGACTGTCAAACGTCAGTTTAACACGCTCGGACATGACATTACCTGCAATGAAACTTAACTGTTTCTTGTCTTTCAGCAGTTCGATAAGGTCATCGATTCTGTTATAAACCAACCACATATCTCGTCCACACACATAACTCTGCTGCGCGCAGATGTTTCCTTCATTGTTGTTCAGTATCATTGGAAGTCCGGCTGCGGCAAGAGTGTTTATACGGGCTGGAATATTTACCAGCGCATTGTTTTTCTATAGATAATCATAAAGCGTTAGCGTATTGGCTATCATACGCAACATCTCTTCCTTGCCATAGCTTATCTGCTCCACCCTGTCGTACTGTTCAGTCATAATATAATTTCCGTATCTTTTCATACTGGCATCCTATTTACGCATCCATGTAAGAGGATATGCCTTTTCCAACTGACTCAAATGCTCATAAAAACTTTTTGACTCAGCCTTTGCCGCAGCGTCCTTCACTCCGGTCTCATTAAGAGGTGCATAAAACACAATACATCTCAGCAGTTCATCGCGGTCGCACACTGGGAATACCGTGTTTTTACTCCAGCTCGCGATCCTTCCAGCCATCCTTTTTCCGGAAACATTCGCGTCGGACATGGAGGAGACGTACTCCTTCTCGGCATCAGTTCCGTCACGCAACCCTATGAGCATGGCGCATAACTTACTGAGCCTCACACAATCATTCAAAGATTTACGGTTGGACAGGTCGGAGGAGTTGATTTTGTTTATCTGGCTGTTTATCTGCGTCACCCGAGCGTCGCTTATCTTGCCCTCAGCCACCCTGTCATCTATCTCACTGTTCACTTCGCCAAGATGGCGCTCATCGCCTATGTCACGTCGGTCTGAATCGTTTATACGTATGGCGGCACTCTTTTTGGACATCACTCTGTTTGCCTTTTCATGCATCAGGTCATACTGACGGTTCATTCGTCTTTGCAGGTTGTCCTCGGCTTTGATGCCCTGCTCCATAAAACTTTCCGTCATTTCTATCGCCTCACCGTAAGCATCGCGTGCCCTGTCACTCATGCCCGCCATGTCGTATATGGCAGCAAGCGTCACAATCGCGTCAAGATCGGTGTGCGGTTTATAGTACATGTCTTCATAAAGTTTCGCCACCCTACCGTATTTGTCAAAGCCAAGCCAGTGATACCTTTTTCGTCCGCGTTCAAGCAAGGCTATCGCTTCATCATAGCGTCCGAGCGTGGCGAGCAGACGCGCACCGGCCAGCGTGGAGTGTATTTCGTTCCATCCCTCATCATGCACAGCAAGAATACGCGACGCGATGTCTTCAGCTTCCATCTTACTTATGCCATAACTGTATTTTACTTTCACGTCTCTTGCGGCGGAGATTGCTTTCTTTATGGAGGGCAACGCACTGTGGGGCACTCTGAAATAATCGTCTTTAAGCGAAAATTCGATGTTATACGTCACGTCCACATATTCATCACCACGTTTTGCAGGTTTACAGCTCGGTAGCATCGCGAACACCCTCGCTATCTCGTCAGCAAGAGCAGGGTGCATGTTCAAAGGGCGTGGGAAAACAATACGTCCGTCTTTTCTTATCACACAGTCGTAATACCGTATATCCTTTTTTGTATATATTGTATCATTCCATGCCTCTGCCGGATATTTCACGTTTTCGAGCACAAACCTCTCCAAAGCATAATTGCCACCATAAAATATAGGCGGCTCCGTGACTCTGTCATAAACAACCGGAGGTATACTGTCGGCCTCTCCACTACCTTGCACATACTCACGAGCCCTATCCGTGACAACGCCACGCACGCTGTCGTTCTGAGCAACAACTCCGGTAAATGGAATCACTGATATCATTGCAGCAATAAAAAAAATCCAATGTCTCATATAACGCTAATTAATAAATTGTTTATTACAATTGCAAATATATTAAAAGGCGAGAGCAACGACAAGACGGCGAAACATCGTTTCTACAGTTTTGGCACTGCCGAGCCGCATCCTATATTATACAAATATACGGAATAAATAATAACATTGTTCTAAACCCATACACAAAAAACATAACACAATGTTAACAATATCAAATTATCAGATTAAATTTTAGCATGTCACAACAAAAACATGACATTGTCTCTCAAGTTTGCCAACCGTTCAATAAGAATAAATATACACAATTTCGATATAACTTGTTGGGATTAAAATGTTTAACTTTGTACATACTTTCTATAATTATATCGCTTCAAATACAAAGGTCGCTAAATGTACTGGATTCAGAGCGAGGGTCAAATCATAATTTCATCTCAGTCGGAAAGTTTTAGCAAACAGAAATAACACAGCTCATAGAAAGGATGAAACAAGACCACGTATGTAAGCATACACCTTATATTGCCAAATGTTCCTCACTTTATGATGAGAGCAAGAAGGTAAAAAGCAATAATCCCGGCTTTCTATGAAAGCCGGGATTATTGTTGTTTGGAATAGTTTTATTGTAAATTATTTAAGCCTCTGTTTCCGGAAGTACTGAAACGAAACTTCTGTTCTGACGACCTTTGTGGAAATTCACAATTCCGTCTGTCAGCGCATAGAGGGTATCATCCTTACCAATACCGACATTCTTGCCGGGATTGTGCTTTGTACCACGCTGGCGAACAATAATATTACCTGCAATGACTTTCTGGCCACCCCAGATTTTAACACCTAATCTTTGTGAAGCTGACTCACGTCCGTTCTTAGAACTACCTACACCTTTTTTATGTGCCATTTCTGTGTCCTCCTGAATTTTATGCGATTACCTCTTTAATTGTTACCTCTGTGAAGTGTGAACGATGACCATTCTTTTTGCGATAGTCTTTTCTGCGCTTCATCTTGAAAACAATGACTTTGTCACCCTTAACAAGAGGATTTACAACTTCACATACAACCTTTGCACCGTCTACAGTCGGCGCACCTACCTGTACTGAACCATCTTTGTCGACAAGCAGTACCTTGTCGAATTCAACAGCCTGACCTTCTTTCGCATCCTTGATGTGATTGACGAACAGTTTCTTACCCTGTTCTGCCTTAAACTGCTGACCGTTAATTTCTACAATTGCGTACATTAAATCTTTTATATTAAACGGGTTTTTCCGCAAGGCGATTGGCTTCAGCCAATGCTTGTTCATGCCTGTACGGACTAAATCGGATGCAAAGGTAATAATAAAACTTTATATAAAAGATTTATTATAAATGTTTTTAATAGACATTAACAAACGCTTTCCTCCAATATATAATGTAAAAAACAACCTGCACAAGTATGTGATCATACCCGGCAGGTTGTCTTCGTTATTTAACTGTTGGTTTGAAATCGCACATAACAGTACCGGTGTGTTCCTTCATAACTGTCATACCAAGTTGTAAACAAGTTTAGCATGACACAACCGACAGAAGCTCTTCAGGACTAACCTTACGCTGCTCTCCTGTTTTCATATCCTTGACTGTTATCACACCGTCAGCCATCTCACTCTCCCCTGCCAAAGCAACATATGCGATGCCTTTTGCGTTGGCGTAATTCATTTGTTTCTTCATCTTGCACGAATCCGGATATATCTCTGTAGCAATGCCGGACTGACGACACTTCTGCACATATGGCATACAATAAGCAGTCTCTGTTTCTCCGAAATTGATAAAAAGCAGCCTGGTAGAATTCAATGCATCTGCCGGATAAAGATTCAAACCATTCAATACATCGTAAATCCGGTCAGCACCGAAAGATATACCCACTCCACTGAGTCCAGGCATTCCGAATATTCCGGTAAGATTATCATAACGTCCACCACCGGAGATACTTCCTATAGGATAATCCAGTGCTTTCGCTTCGAAGATCGCACCTGTGTAATAGTTGAGTCCGCGTGCTAATGTTAGATCCAGTTGTATCTCGTTTTTAAGATTGCAAAGCTTGAGTTTGTCGAGAATATATCTCACCTCATCAACACCTTTCAATCCTATCTCAGACTTGGACAGAACATTGCTGATGACGTCAAGCTTGGACTCGTTTGTACCGCTCATGCTGATTATCGGCTGAAGCTTCTCAACAGCATCCTCCGGAATGCCACAACCACGCAATTCAGCATTGACTCCATCAATCCCTATTTTGTCGAGCTTGTCTATGGCTACCGTTATATCCACAATCTTGTCAGCCTGACCTATCACCTCAGCGATGCCTGCGAGAATCTTACGATTGTTTATCTTTATGACAACACGCACACCTAAACGAGAGAAAACTGTATCCTCAATCTGCATCAGCTCTACCTCGTTAAGCAACGAATCGGAGCCGACTACATCAGCATCACACTGATAGAACTCTCTGTAACGTCCTTTCTGTGGACGGTCTGCGCGCCACACGGGCTGAATCTGATAACGGCGGAAAGGAAGCTGGAGTTCATCGCGATGCATTACAACATATCTTGCAAACGGAACTGTAAGGTCGTAGCGCAGTCCTTTCTCACAAAGCTTTGAAGCCAGTTTGAGTGAATTGCGCCCGGCAAGTTCCTCATCACTGACCTTACTCATATAGTCCCCGGAATTAAGGACTTTGAACAGAAGCTTATCACCTTCCTCGCCATATTTACCCATAAGCGTATGAAGAGTCTCCATCGCCGGTGTCTCTATCTGCTGGAATCCGTAAAGCGAGAATACATCCTTGATGGTATTGAAAATATAATTGCGTCTCGCCATTTCCTCCGGAGAGAAGTCTCTTGTCCCCTTTGGTATGCTTGGTTTATTCATCTGTAAGCCTCTTTTATTTTTTTCTAACGATTGTCTGTTCACGGTCTGGACCTATCGAAACAATGTCGATTGGTGTCTCAAGTTCTTTCTCAAGGAAATTTATATAATCCAAAAACTCTTTCGGGAACTGAGACTCGTCCGTGTAGCCGGTCATATCGGTCTTCCAACCCGGCATCTCTACATAAACCGGCTCTATGTCTTTCTCTATATTGTACGGAAAGTCTCTGGTTTCCACACCATTCTGTCTGTATGCCACGCATGCCTTTATTGTGTCAAAGCTGTCCAGCACGTCACTTTTCATCATGATGAGACTTGTAACGCCATTTATCATAATTGCATAACGCAGAGCCACAAGATCTATCCATCCGCAACGACGCTCTCTTCCTGTCACAGCACCGTATTCATGACCGAGCTGACGTATCCTGCTTCCGTTATCATCAAACAGCTCTGTAGGGAACGGACCGGAGCCTACACGTGTACAGTAAGCTTTCATTATGCCATAGACGTTACCTATTTTGTTAGGTCCTATACCGAGACCGGAGCATGCGCCGGCACATATGGTATTGGAAGATGTGACATACGGATAGCTGCCGAAATCGACATCGAGCAATGTTCCCTGCGCTCCTTCACATAATATATTCTTACCTTCCTTTAAATTCCGATTGATTACATGCTCGCTGTCTATAACGTTGAACTGACGCATATACTCTACGCCCTCCATCCAGCGTTTCTCATCGTCGCTGATATCATAATCGGTATATCCCAATGACTTGAGTGTCGCCTCATGGCGTGTTTTATGTTCTGCATATTTTCTCTCGAAATCTTCGAAGATATCACCCACACGCAATCCGTTCCGCGATATCTTATCAGTATATGCCGGACCTATGCCTTTGCCGGTTGTCCCGACCTTATGGTCGCCCTTCAACGACTCGTATGCACGGTCGAGCACGCGGTGTGTCGGCATAATCAGATGTGCTTTCTTGGATATGTATAAGCGTGATTTCAAATCATGACCGCTCTTCTCAAGTTCTTTAGCCTCATCCATGAACAAATCAGGAGCAAGCACTACTCCGTTGCCGATGATGTTCACTTTGCCTCCCTGAAATATACCGGACGGAATGCTACGCAAAACATATTTCTGTCCTTCAAACTCCAAAGTGTGACCTGCGTTTGGTCCGCCTTGAAAACGGGCAATGACATCATATTTCGGAGTAAGCACATCCACAACCTTTCCCTTGCCTTCGTCTCCCCACTGAAGACCAAGCAATACATCAACTTTACCTGTATTCATTTATCTGAAATTTAAAAAGTCACTGTTTCCGGAATAATATATCACAATAGAATATGCCACAAAGTTACATTTTTTTATCTAATAATGATATATAAGCCGTTAAAAAATGTCTGTTTTAAGGTCGGCTAATACAGAATCAGCCATAGCCGAATAACCGTCACTTATAGATATGAAACGAGTAAGACAATTCACTGCCGCATGTTTCAAAGCTGTGTTATTGCCAGAAAGAGCTTCATGTATACGGTTCAGGATCTGTCCAGTCTGATTGTCATCCGGCTTGAATCCTTTCATAATCAGTCTGCAAAGAACATGGTAGGCGCATATCCTTACCATCAAATTATCACTTGAGAGCCATCTTAACGCCAACAGATGCGCATCTTCGAGATTCTGAAACAGATTGAGCGCGCACATTTCCGCTATTTCCATAGAGGAGGTATGCTTTATCCAATCTTCTGCAAGTCCGTGTGTCATTTTGTCTGCCGGCATCAGCATTGTTGCGAGAATCTTGCACTCCCTCACATCATCTTTCCATAATTCGGATGCAAGATTGAAACTCTTATCATATCCAGAAGCAATTTCTTTAAGCTGAGCCAAAGGTATTCCCCAGTTCACTCTATATTCAAGTCCCTTCTCACGCATAGAACGCGAGGTTACTCCATTCATGAACAGACGGAATGTCTTCTTAATCTGCCGTATGTTTTCTGTTGTCTGATCCATATAAAAAATACTTTATAAAAAACCGTATTCAGAAGAATATCTCATCATCTGATGTGCATAACTTTCCGTAAAATCAAGCAAAATATCGGTAATATCACCTTTTTCATCATATACTGGTTGCATCCGCGGATTTATAAATCCTTTATATGGTGCTATATTCAATGTGGCATATCTTGATAGAATTTCCGAATGCAAAGTTTCATCTACATTTATAGCATATGACTCAACTATAGCTTTTGCGGCATCATAGTCACCCTCACTCTTGATACGCTGAATCTCTGCCAATAATTCAGCGAAAAGCGAACGTAAAGCCTGATAGTCAGTTATGTCAATGTACGTTTTACCTTCTTTTTTTACGAGTCGCACCACACCACCAGAATGTTCATACACCCAACGGGCTATAAGTGCACGGTTACGCATATGAGCCTCTTCTATCCGGTGACCGGGTTTGATGCGGGTAAGTTGAGTAAGAATACCGTTCATCATATAGGTGTAATAATGAGCCTTATATGCATCAGGAGAATCGAGAAGACCTAAATCACATAACTTTCTGTCTGCGATGTAATATAAGCCGAAAAGATCGGCACGCGCCTCTTCTATCGTATTGCCATATGCTTTCAAAGCATCAGGGAAGACTCCGGGCAACAATTGTCCGCTTCCATGTCCGAGACACTCGTGAAGGTCTGTATGCAAGTCGTCACATATGTTACCATATTTTTTTATAAGTTCAAGCATTGATGCATCTAAGACAAACTCTTCATTAAAACCGTTTCCCATTGCAGCCTGATCATATGCTTCTGTGAGATTGCCTATTGTAACGCTTTTAGAACCATAACGCGCACGTATCCAATCTGCATTGGGCAGATTGATACCTATCGCGGATGAAGGATACTCATCACCTCCAAGCATAGCGGCACAAACTACATTTGCAATAACTCCTTTTACTTCTTTTTTCTTAAAGCGCGGATCTATCGGAGAATTGTCCTCGAACCATTGTGCGTTGTCGCTGATAGTCTGAGCACGGCGTGTCGCTTCGATATCCTTATAAGACACAAAACCTTCCCATGACGCTTTTAACCCGAGAGGGTCTCCATATACTTCAATAAAACCGTTTATGAAATCTACACGTCCTTCTGTCTCCTTCAGCCATTCTATAGAAAACCTGTCAAAGGTCCATAAATCTCCGGTACGGTAATATTCCGTCAGTATACTTATTATTTTTTTCTGTTGTTCGTTCTCGGCTTCATCGCGAGCCTTTTCAAGCCAATAGATAATATGACTTATTGCAGGACCGTACATGCCTGTTTCTGTCCATTTACATTCTACAATAGAGCCGTCGCGTTTTACAAGTTTTGAGTTCAGACCATATGAAGGCATTGACTCATCAGCCCCATCCTTCATGTCGTTATAAAACTTCTCAACTTCTTCCTGCGTAAGATTTTCATAATAATTGCATGCCGAAGTTGTCACAAGGTCTTGTTTATCTGCTTTGTTTACACGTTTCGGGAGTACTGACGGGTCGAATATCACTGGAAAGATTTCATCACAGAAACAGTCTATTGTCTCGTTGTCTTTCAATGGAATAAGACTTTTATCAGTATGGTCTATTACCATTCTTAGATAATCGGATGAAAAATCAGGCACAAACTTCTCACATCCATAATGATGATAAATGCCGTTTGAGAACCACATACGCTTAAGGTATACCACAACGTTCTGAAATTCGGAGCAATCACGATTTCCGTCATAACCGGTGTAAATTGCTTCAAACAATTTTCTTATACGTATATTATAAGCACCGAATTGATCGGTCGTGATATCCCGCCCCGACAAAGCCGCCTTTGAGAGATAATAAATATACTTCTTTTGACGAAGTGACAATTTATCAAAATCCGGCAACCGGTATCTCAATAACTGAAGATCGGCAAACTTCTCATCTATATAATTAAATTTCTGTTCCATTAGTATTGCTATGTTTGTTAAGAAAACATTCTGATAATCTCATCATTCTATTCGATTGGTCTGACGATAATGCAGGGGCGTTACACCTTTATATCTGCAAAACGCGTTGTAGAAAGACTGGCGGCTTGAGAATCCCACCATATCAGAAATGTCCTGCATTCTTAATTTGGAGTAACGGCGGTCTGTCAACAAAGTCATAGATTCCTCCACCCTTAACTTATTTATCAATGATGTGTAGTTCATATGAAACCTTACTCTCAACACAACTGATACATAACGTGTATTGGTTCCCAATTCTGCAGCCATTTTCTTTGCAGAATAGTGCTTGTCTCTATACTTTTTCTCAATATGAAGAATTCTTATGATTCGCTCGTACAGTTCATCAGAAACCGATGAGCTGATATATTTAAGATATGCAGGACCACATTTTTCTTCTGATTGTTTTTTATCGTCTCTCATTATATTTTTCATCTTTAATATAAAATGAAGACACTCCAATGACATTATAATGTTTCACATTCTTTCAGCCACAACGCACTTGATGCGTCTGACGGCATCCGCCAATCACCACGAGGACTCAAGCTTACGCTACCTACTTTCGGACCGTCAGGAAGACAAGAACGTTTAAACTGCTGTGTAAAGAAACGGTGGAAAAACACCTTAATCCAATGTTTTATTGTATCATCTTCATAATCAGCTGCATCAAAAGCTTTGCGTGCCAACAGATAAATCTTTGACGGTCTGAAACCGAAACGCAAGAAATAATACAAGAAGAAGTCATGCAGTTCGTATGGTCCTACAAGGTCTTCTGTCTTTTGCTTAATTGTCCCGTCTTCTTCCGCAGGAATAAGTTCCGGACTTATTGGCGTATCTATTATATCAAGCAGTGTATTGCGCGATTTTTCATCCATGGCATTGTATGCTACGTCCCTAACCAAGTATTTTATCAACGTTTTAGGAATACCCGCATTGACCCCATACATCGACATATGGTCTCCGTTATAAGTCGCCCATCCCAAAGCAAGTTCACTCAAATCACCGGTTCCAACAACCATGCCTTTCAATTGATTACTGAGATCCATCAATATTTGAGTTCTTTCACGCGCCTGGCTGTTTTCGTATGTAACATCGTGTACAGAGATGTCATGCCCGATATCGTTGAAATGGACCTTAACACTATCAGCGATACTTATCTCACGAATGGTAACGCCAAGACTATTCATTAATGACAACGCGTTATTATAAGTACGGTCTGTGGTACCAAATCCAGGCATCGTTACTCCGACAATCCCTTTTCTGTTCATACCAAGTTTGTCGAATGTTTTCACACATACCAGCAACGCCAATGTAGAATCAAGCCCACCGCTTATACCAACAATAAGATGTTTACAGGCTGTATGCATTATACGCTTCGCCAACCCGGCTACCTGTATCGAGAATATTTCATTACAACTATGCTCCATATCATTATCATCCGGAACAAAGGGTAAAGCATCTATCTCACGTAACAGGCTGAAATTTTTCGGCTGCACAACAGCTGTTTGTTTTATTACTGCATTTGAGTCATCACGACAGTTTACAAATGTGGTGTTCTTCTGTCTTTCAACACGCAGTTTCTCAATATCGATTTGATTGACAATCATTTGCGGCTTGAAACTGAAACGTTCTGATTCTGACAACAAGGTTCCATTTTCATATATGAGAGCGTTCCCGCCATACACGACATCCTGAGTGCTTTCACCAAATCCGCAACCACTATAAACATAGCCGGAGATTGTACGCGCACTCTGTTGCGAAAGCAGATTCATAAGATAAATATGTTTGCCTATCAATTCATCACTCGCTGACAAATTGAAAATAATATCCGCACCGGCTAATGCTAATTTATTGCTACATGGCTCTGCCGCCCAAACATCTTCACAAATCTCTACACCAAACAGTGCATTATCAGACGTTCTGAACAGCGTAGGTCCGGGAGTAATTGAAACAGAATTACCGGCATATCTTATATCCGTAGGCTTCAGATCCTTTGAGGATGTAAACCATCGTTTCTCATAGAACTCACCATAATTAGGCAGATACGTTTTCGGAATTATCCCTAATATTACGCCATGCTGAATCACAACCGCACAGTTATACAAAGAACCTGAAATATTGACAGGAGCTCCTACGATACATATGATATCAAGCTTGCGGGAAAAGTCCAATAACTGCATTACCGCAACCTCTGCCTGTTCAACAAGTAACTGCTGTAAAAACAAATCCTGACATGAATATCCTGTCACGGACAATTCCGGGAAAACTATTATCTCCACGCCACGTCCTTCTGCCTGTGCGACAAAATCTTCAATCTGCTTAATATTATATTCCGTATCGGCAACCTTAACCGATGGAATTGCTGCCGCCACTGTTATAAATCCGAATTTCATCTTATCTTATTGTTACTTGTGTCGCGCCATATCCGTATTCCAGAAATGAAGCGTCCTGATATTGATATTTCTTATACTTATATTGCAATTCATGCACTATTGCATGACGCAAAACGCCTTCCCCCTTTCCATGTATGAATACAATGCGTCTGCCTTTCTCTGATTTATATTTATCAAGCACCTCATGAAATTTTTCTATCTGATAACTCAAAATATCAGAAGAACTCATGCCTGCAGTTGTGTCAATAAGAGAGTTTGCATGCAAATCCACAACAACAATGTCATCATTTTTTCTTTTATTTAGAAAAGGATTGCCTTTTTTCCCGTCTTCATAACGTCTTGCGTATGTATCTTTTGGGGAACTGTCATCAGAGGATGAAGAAAACATTTCTTTCTTCAACTGTTGTGCATCAACGACAAGCGGACGTGTGGTCTTATCATTCTCTACAATAGGCAACAACAATGCCGCCTCATCAAAGAAGTCATTCTCACGGAATGTATGCAACTTATAAAACTTCACTTTGTCCAATCTGAATTGAGCTTCAACAGTAGGCTTAAGCATGAAACTCTTTGAACGTTTATACGCGAACAACTGTATTGATATTCTGTCATAGTCATTCAAGCTTTCACGCTCGAAATCTTCAATATATTTTTTTGTGTTAGGCTCTAACTCATCCGCTGAATGTAATACCCAATTTGCTCCTTCTGCTGTACAATAACTATATTGTATGAAGTAATTGCTATCATTTACTATATACACATCAAATGCTGTTGTTGTAAACGATTTAGCGTCTTTCGGGACAAATGCAATATAGCAATTCAGCACATCTCCTCCTGAACGCTCCTCAACTTCGGCTTTATTGTGAGCAACGTTTTCAGTTATATCTTTTGCATAATTCTGTTCCGCAGCAAAATCATTAATATTGCTTCGGGAATGAACGTTCTCTGTACGATTTGAAGACTCTCTCTTGATTATATTCTGGGAATCATAATTTTCTTTATCACCTACTAAAACAACATTATTAATAGGTGTTGGAATCTGAAATCCGTCTTCATCTTCCACCAATACAATATTTCCCTTAAATCCTGCAATACGCCCACCGCCTGTTTCACTCAGGAAACGTACTTTATCTCCTATTTTCATAATATTATAAATATACTTATTTTTATGGAATCAATAGAGAACTGTCTCCATAGCTCAAAAATCGGAACTCATGCGTCAAAGCATAGTCATATATTTTTCTCCAATCACCATTGACGAACGCACTTACTAAAAGCAACAATGTGCTCTGAGGCTGGTGAAAATTAGTTATCAGTATTTTCACAATCTTATACTTATATCCTGGAGCAATGATAATTTGTGTACTTGTGTGCAACGCATTCATATCATGCCTTTCAAGATATACCAATATATTCTTTAACGCATCTACCGCTGAAATCGGTTCTATATCATTGGTATAAGGTTCCCATTGATTAACATGCAGCTCATCTTCACGTAAATCAGGATTTTTATGTAATTTCAAGCCTATATAATATAAACTCTCCAATGTCCGCACACTTGTCGTTCCGACGGCGGTTGCGCACGCATTGTAACGGATAAGTTTCTCTATTGTCTGCCGCTTTACATAAATGTATTCAGAATGCATCTCATGTCCTTCAATCATTTCTGATTTAACTGGCTTAAATGTTCCTGCCCCAACATGGAGTGTCAATTCCTCACAATCAATACCATGAGCATCCAAATCAGATAAAACACGATTCGTGAAATGAAGTCCGGCAGTTGGCGCAGCAACAGAACCTTTTATTTTGGAATAGACAGTCTGATACGATTTTTTGTCGCTATCCTGTGTTTCGCGATTCAAATACGGTGGTATCGGTAATTCGCCTATACAGTCTATAATATCTGAAAAATTGACATTGGAATTATCCCAATCAAAATCTATCAACTGTCCTGTTCCGTATTCACCTCTCAAAGTAGCCTTAATTTCAACATCTTTCCCATCTATGTTAAAAACTTTCACTAGAGAGTCTGATTTCCATTTTTTCAGATTTCCTACAAGACATGACCATGAACAATGACCTGTTGTCTGAAACATTTGCTCATAGTCAGAAGGAACGACAGGTTCCAACAAGAAAATCTCAATCAAAGCACCTGTCTCTTTCTGGAAATGCATCCTTGCCTGTATAACTTTTGTATTATTAAATATCATCAGCGATTCTGATGGCAGATATTTTGATATGTTATAAAATACATCCTCAGAAACTTCACCTTTTCTATATATAAGAAGTTTGCTATGATCTCTTTCTTTCACCGGAAATTTTGCTATCCTATCCTCAGGAAGAGAATAATTAAAATCTTTAATATGTATATGTTTTGTATCCATTTAACTAAATATAAATTATTACAGATCTGATTACTGCATATAATAAAGTAACAATTATTGTAAATATCACAACATCGATATCTCTTTTATCATATCCGCTCACAGTATACTGCGTGGAGACGTAAGTTATTTGTGGCGCTATTTTTCCATACATGCAATGATATAATTTGTATGCACAATATCCAGAAACTCCACCCCAAATAAGCCCGACTGCTATATCGCTTGGGTAGTGCACCCCAAGATACAGTCTCGTATAACAATTTGTAAATGCCCATAATATCAATGATACGCTGAGAACCCGACTTCTAATCAACAATATAAAAAATATCGCTAAAGAAAATGTATTTGCTGCATGTGACGAGAAAAAGCTATAGCCGGTTGCCCGAAAATTATTTGCCAAACTTATACACCCCTTAAATGCAAGATCATTACAAGGTCTTTCTCTTGCAAAAAACGGTTTAACAATAAAATCAGACACCCCACCTGACAGAAGAATGCAAAATGCCGCACATCCTATAATCAAAAGTATCTGTCCCATTGTCTCATTGTTTTTTACAACTACATACAATAAAGATAAATACAAAGGAATCCATGTCCAACCCGATGTCAATACTATTATCAGATTATCCATAAAGATAGAATTGCTGCCATTCAAATATAGCAACAAACTCTGATCAAAAGCTAAAAAAGTATTAACATCCATTATTGTAATATACAGATTTTATATTTCTTCTATCTGATTTTCTCTAAGCCATCCGTCTCTTCCGTCAGGCAGTTCTATATGACGCCAATCCTTCATTGTCTTATCTATTATCCTCACATTTGTCCCTTCATGTAAAGTGAAGCTGTCAGATCCGGATTCTGCAGGTGTATTTTTGACATTAACGACAGACATAACAACAATTGCTTCATCACGATTCTCAAACTGCATTTTTTGCTGATACGCGAAGACATTACTGAAAATAAACAGTATCAGAAATGCGATTGCTCCGTAAAATCCAAGTTTTCTGAATATGATTCTATCTCCAAATAGAAACAGGAGCGTAAGAACCAACGCAATAATCACAAATAAAACAGACAGCACAGCCCAGGTGTCTACACCAACACTATTGACCAGTGATTTGTACCATGTGACGAAGAACATCTCACTTCCTGGCATAATCTTGTCTACAGTCTTGTTCCGTACAAACTGGAGATTAAAAAGAACATCATTGTCTCCAGGAGAAAGTCTTAATGCTCTTTCATATGCTATTATAGCCTTAGTATTGTCTCCTGTACGATAATATGCATTGCCCAAATTATAATATAATTCTGCACTTACACCTTTTTTCAACAATTCATTGTATCCTACTATCGCTTTCTGATAATTTCCTTTTGAATATGCGTCATCCGCCTGCTCTTTTGTTACGGCAGACAGAGAAAGCGGAAACAACATCAGCAACAGTATTATTGACATATTTGTCTTTTTCCTGTGTTTTGATGTTTTCAAGGAGTTCTCTATATCCATTATTGCATTCATTGCACTGTCATAGGTCTTACTCATATTTCCTGCGATATCACCAGGAGCATAACGCTCAAATTCACATTCATCAAGAGCGCTCATAAATTTATTTATCGTAGATTCCTTTATTTCATTATTTTTGAGATTGTATGAAATATTATCTCTTGAAAGCCGTTCTACCGGCATATTCAACTTGTCACTTACGTAACCCCAAAGTGCTCTCAATACTTCATCATAGAATTCGTTCTGCCTTCCAGACTTCATAAGCTTTTCCGCGTTTCTCAGTCTCTTAACGGCAACCCTGTTGGCCCTGCGTCCTTTCATCTTTACTATATCGGCATTATCGATCGCTCTTTTACGGAAAACCACTAAAAGAACAACAAACAATATAATCAATAAAGCGATACAACTCCAATAAGAAACGGAACCATAAAAAAACTGTCCAAGTTGACGCAAGGATGTGCTTTCGGTCTTTATTCCTCGAATATCATCCTCAACATCATCAGAATAATTGACGATACCACCACCGCGTCCAGTCCCTTTTGCAACGTTAACATTTATAGGCTGTGTCTTAATCGTCTTGTAATTCTTTTCGTTCAAATCATAATATGTAAAGTTTACAGGTGGAATAACATATTTCCCCTGATTACGTGGAACGACCAGAAAATCATATATTATGCTACCTTCAATACCTTTCTCAGTAAGCTTTGTATTATCTGTAACCTTAGGATCATATTTGTCAAAATCCTTTGGGAATGCGACTGAAGGCTGTTTAAGCAACTTCATATTGCCTACACCACTCACAACAACCCTAACTGTCAACGGATCGCCGGCTTTAATACTTTTATTGTCTGCATTAGCGGAAATTTTGAAAGAACCGACTCCACCGGAAAATCCAACAGGCTTTTTGGGAAGCGGATCCACCTGAATGTCTATTGCTGGAGCGACAATATTACGCTTTACCTCAACATATCCGGAACCGCCATTGAAAAAAGCCTCGAAAGGATCTACCGCACGATTCTGCTGCACAACAATACCTTTAAATGTTATGCTTGGGATTTGCAATTTCCCTGTCATCTGCGGATACATGACGTATTGACTCCATGTGACACAACGATAATTTATGCCATTTACCTTCTCTATGTGATAGCTTTTCTGAAGAGGCAGTTTAATCTCTTGCGTATGAAAACCGGTCAAATCTGGCATTTTCCCGTCTAATTGTGTCAAATCAACCAACGTATAAACTTTGTAGGTCAACAATATCGGTTCCTGTTCGTATACGCGCCTTTTATTTGCGCTTACCTTTACAAACAGATCCTTTCCGCTTATATGCGACCCGGATGGTCTCATCGGTTCACTTTCATCATGCATACGCGGTGCTCCGTTGGTGTTTGCGGATGTGCCACTGACTGTTATTTTTACAGCCTTTGACGAAATGCTCTTTCCATCAACTTTTGCATGAGCCGATGGTATAGTATAAGTACCTTTCTTCTCTGCATATAAAGTATAAGTGAATGTGATGGATGAGGAGCTGCTTGTACGTCCGTTTATCATCTGGATACTTCTTTGTACAGACTGATACGGTCCTGCAATAACCTCCATTCCCGCAGGAATATTTCCTGCCCTGAAATCATCGACATCCTGCGTGTTTACTGTGTATGCGATTCGGAAATTCTCCCCCACAGCTACCTGTGACGGGGCAGAAACAGATATTCCCTGTGAATATGACCTGCATACACACAGCAACATTATACATAATACTAAATGTAATTTCGTGATCCTCATAATAACATGAATGTCATTAAATGAAAATGTCTTACCAATTTTTTTCGAGTTTTCTTGACCGCGAATGGTGCGACTCGTTTTGCATTCGTTTTTTTGTTTCTTTTTCAGCCTGCATAGCAGCATTAAGCAATTGTTCTGCGTTATCCTTGCTCATCTGCTCCTGCTTCTGCTGAGTATCTTGTTTTTGCTGAGTTTTTTGTTTTTGCTGTTTTTCCTTATTATTCTTGTTTTGCTTATCGTCCTTATTGTTTTGTTGAGGTTTATTCTGACCGTTTTTTTGCTGTCTCTTACATAACGCCAGATTATAACGAGTCTCATTATCATCCGGATTATTTCTAAGACTTTCCTTGTATGCAGATATTGCTTCTGCAAACATTTTACGATTCTGGCAAATGACCCCTATATTGTGGAAAATTTTGGCTTTACGCATGGCGTTCTTCTCCACCCTTGCAGCCTTCTGATATTCTTCTACGGCAGCGGAGTCCTTTTGCTGCATCATTAAAGCACATCCAAGATTATACAACGCCTGCGGATTGTCAGGAATCACGGCAACAGCCTTTCTGTATTCCGCTTCCGCCTTTGAATATTCCTGCATCCTGTACAGTTTGTTACCTGAGCGTATGGACTGCCGGTCTGCCTGTGCCGACACATCAGTCAGACAGGTAAATGTAATAAATAATAATATTATATACCTGTTCATCACTTTTTCCTCCTGAATAAGCGTATGTTCTTAAGAATAGGATTCTTTGCCTCGAGAATGCATACTTCAGTAATGATAAGAATCAGCACAAGAATGCCAAAAGCCTGAAACTGTTCGTCATATTCACTATAGATAACATTCTGTGTCGTACCTTTCTGCAATTTAGAAATCTCCGAATTCAATTTTTCTTGTGCGTCACTTGTATTATCAACGTGAATATACGTGCCGTTTCCTGCTTGGGCAACCTCCTGACACATCCGCTCATTAAGAGCAGTCATTACTGTTTTACCACTTGCATCTGTTAGGTATCCGTTCCCAACAGGTATTGGTGCTCCATTCCCATTTCCGACACCGAGGATAAACACATTTATACCTTTCTTCCTGGCTTCTTTTGCTGCGTCAAGAGCGCCACCCTCATGGTCTTCTCCGTCAGTGATGACTATTATAGCACGCCCTATTTTCTCCTGTTGGCTAAAACTGTTCATCGCCAGTCTTATTGCGCGCGCAATATCGGTTCCCTGAGTAGAGATAAGAGACGGATCCATATTCTGCAGAAACATTTTTGCAGAAACATAGTCGTTGGTTATAGGTAACTGTACGAAAGCTTCACCGGCAAATACAATGAGTCCGATTCTGTCTTCCGTAAAATTATCAATCAGATTCTCCACCAGCAACTTGCTTTTGTCAAGTCTTGACGGTGCCACATCTCTCGCGAGCATGGAATTGCTTATGTCGACAGCTATAATCGTTTCAATGCCATTACGGCTCTCATTCGATATTTTGGTTCCACTCTGCGGACGTGCAAGCATGAAAGCGACAAGAGCCAATGCAGCCAGAATAAGCATGAACTTTACCGTGGGTCTGTATTTTGAGACATCCGGCATCAACTCTGTAACAAGCGACATGTCACCGAATTTCTTCAGTTTTGCCATTCTACGCTTGTATGTAATGAACCGTAGCAACAGCAATACCGGCACAAGCAGTAGAAGCCAAAGATATATTGGATCCTCGAATCTAAACATCTCTCTTAAATTTTATGGTATTCTTCTTAATACCGTCGTTCTTAGTAAAATGTCTGACAGCAGTACAATGAACAATGCAAACGCGAACGGCTGGAACGCCTCATACCTTTTTGAGAATTTCTTTACGTTCATCTTTGTCTTCTCAAGTTTGTCAATATCGTTATATATCTGCTGTAGTTCACGGTTGTTGGTAGCCCTGTATGAATTTCCGTCTGTCGTTGACGCAATGTCCGTCAAAGTCTTGAAATCTATTTCAACAGGTATTTTTATATATTGTATACCCCCAGCGACGGGCATCGGATAAGGAGCTACCTTGTTGGTACCTACTCCGATGGTGTATACTCTTATACCGAATTTCTTCGCTATCTGCGCACTTGTCATTGGAGATATGTCCCCCATGTTGTTGCTTCCATCAGTGAGTAGAATTATAACCTTACTTTTTGCTTTAGAATCTTTCAGTCTGGAAACAGCGTTTGCCAATCCCATACCAATTGCTGTTCCGTCAGCTATAATCCCTCTTGATGCAATATCAGTACGTACAGACTGCAACATGTTAAGCAGCGATGCATGATCCGTCGTCATAGGACACTGCGTGAATGATTCACCCGCAAATATTGTCAGTCCTATATTGTCATCCGGACGCCCGGAGATAAATTCTGCCGCAACATTCTTGGCTGCCTCTATACGGTTAGGCTTCAAGTCTTCTGCCAACATTGATGTGGATACATCCATTGCAAGCATTATATCAATGCCTTCTACAGATTTACTCCCCCATGAGTTATGTGTTTGCGGACGTGCCAGAACAATAACAAGCAGCACGAAAGCTATACATCTAAGCAACATTGGCATATGGACAATTCTCACACGCCAGCTGCCTCCGACGAAACGATAAGCCTCGGTATCACTCATCCTCAGGGTTGGCTCGCTTTTTTTCTTATAAAGGAAATACCATAACACATATGGTATCAGCAATATAAGCAGCAGGAAATATTCTTTATTTGCAAATTCCATTTTTCTTTATTCCTTATACCATCAACAGATATACCCTATATACCACGAAACAGATCATTGCCACAACAAGAACTGATGCTATAGCGATAAGCGTCTTTATAACAATCCGGTTCTGACGGGTCTTTATGTCATTCTCCGACAGTTTCGGTACAATTTTCTCCTCTGTAGGAAGATTCTCAATCTTTGTCTGATCTATGAAATTTATAGCATTCACCAGATTCATGTCATTCTCGTTGAGCAGTGTAGAATACTTGGCGAACTTGACCAAATCTGCCGTATAAAACAGTTCTTTCAATTCATCCAGCATACTCTGGTCGCCATTCTCACGAAGTCTGTCGAGTATCTCCGTACTGGTCATCTCCATAGCATTAAAGCCGAAACGTTCTTTGATATACTGTCTTAATGCATCCGTGAGCTGGGTATAATATTCTTTCTGATTCTCTGAAGAATTCATTTTCTCCTTGCGTAGACGTTCTATAACAGTCATAGCTTTCTGGTGCGGCAACACTTTCTTTATCACGCGTATGCGCACCATGACCGGCTTGTTCTGTTTCAGACACACCGCAAGATAACAACACAGCATGCATAGTAGCAATACCACTACACTCATCCAGAACACTCCACTCCATTCAGACCAATCGAAAGGATTATCCTGCACATCCTTGGGAGGGAAGAATTTGTCAAGGTGCAATGTATCTACCTCCACAGGAAGAACTTTCAATGCCAACTGATTGGCAGCATACACCTTACCGTCCACACTCACTTTCATACCCGGTATGGCATATAGCTTTTCGTCAAAACTCGTAAGAGTAAAAGTTTTTGAAACGGTCATCATGCCATTGTCTATCAACGATGTATCTGCATCTGACGTTCTGAGAACTTCCACTCCCGGTGTGATAAATTGCGCACGCTCGAATGTCGGATAAGCAATCTTTGCACCGCGGTCTGCCGTAACATCTACGGTCAAATTGACCTGCTGCCCTATGAAAATCGCAATTGAGTCTATTGCTGCCTTTACATACACTCGTCCTGTTTTGGCATGCGACACGACGGGCAACATTAAGATTATTATTATAAGAAATTTCTTCAATGTCTTCACTTAATTTCAACTATCATCTGTTTCGTTTGGCAAATAGTGCCATCATAGACCTTACATAATCCTCATCAGTGGCGACAGACATCCAGTCGACATTACTTTTTGCAAAAGTCTCCCCCAACACAGCCTGCCTGTCAAGCCAATATCTCGTATGTGCAGTCCTAAGTCTGGAAGAACTGGTATCTATGTACATTTCATGACCGCTCTCAGCATCGCGCACTTTCATGAGACCTATATCAGGCAATGCTTTCGCCCTCTTATCGTAGACCTGTATTGCCATGATGTCATGTTTGCGGTTTGCTATTTCAAGCTCCTGCAACATGTCTTTACGGTCATAGAAATCACTAAGCAAAAAAGCCGTACATCTCCTTTTTATGACACGTGTTAGATAGGCAACCGCCATACCCACATCGGTCTTCTTACTTTGAGGATGGAAATCAAGCATCTCCCGTATTATATATAGTATATGCTTACGTCCTTTCTGTGGCGGAATATATTTTTCTATTCTATCTGAAAAAAATATAACTCCTATCTTATCATTATTCTGCATGGCACTGAAAGCAAGAGTAGCCGCAATCTCCGTAACCATGTCACATTTCATCTGACGGGAGGTACCGAAATCCAAGGAACCGGAAACATCAATGAGCAGCATTACCGTCAGTTCGCGCTCCTCCTCATACACCTTGACGAAAGGTTTACGGAAGCGGGCGGTCACATTCCAGTCTATATCGCGCACGTCATCACCGAACTGATATTCGCGCACTTCGGCAAAAGCCATACCACGCCCCTTAAACGCAGAATGATACTGACCGGCAAATATATTCTGGCTCAGTCCACGCGTTTTTATTTCTATCTTACGAACCTTCTTTAATAAATCAGACGTCTCCACCCCAAATATTGTTTTGTTGAATCACATTACAAATGAAGCTTTATGGAACTTCAACTTTGTTTATAATCTTAGAAACAATTTCTTCTGCTGAAGTATTGCTTGCCTCCGCCTCATAAGAAAGGCCTATGCGGTGGCGCATCACATCATGGGCGACAGCACGCACGTCTTCAGGCACGACATATCCCCGATGCTTTATGAAGGCGTAGGCACGCGACGCTTTCGCAAGATTTATGCTGGCACGTGGCGAGCCTCCGAAAGTTATCATATTCTTCAACTCCGGCAGTCCGTAACGGTCTGGATATCTTGAAGCAAAAACAATGTCTGCAATATATTGTTCGATTTTTTCATCAAGATACACTTCATTTACAATTTTTCTTGCCTTTAGTATCTCTTCCGCCGTTGTCACAGGACGCACGGCTGGCTGTTCTCCGCTGATGTTTGAACGTATTATCAGTTTTTCCTCTTCAAGCGTAGGATAGCCTATTATTACCTTCAACATGAAACGGTCGACCTGAGCTTCCGGAAGCTGATAAGTACCTTCCTGCTCAATCGGGTTCTGGGTCGCCATAACAAGGAACGGATTTGGCAATGCAAAAGTCTCTTCACCTATCGTTACCTGATGCTCCTGCATGGCTTCAAGAAGTGCGCTCTGTACTTTTGCCGGAGCACGGTTAATCTCATCAGCCAGCACGAAGTTTGCGAAGACAGGTCCTTTTTTCACATGGAATTTTTCATCTTTCTGAGAATATATCAACGTACCAATCACGTCTGCCGGCAACAGGTCCGGAGTAAACTGTATTCTGCTGTAATCAGCATCTATAAGCTGCGAAAGCGTCTTTATAGCCAATGTCTTGGCAAGACCAGGAACACCTTCCAGCAGTATATGCCCGTCACTGAGAAGTGATATAAGCAACGAATCAATGAGATGCTTCTGTCCTACTATCACACGGTTCATTCCTGTAACAAGATTGGTTACAAAACCGCTCTGCTGTTCTATCCGGATATTAAGTTCACGAATATCAATAGATTCTGCCATATTTTATATATATTAATTTTGTCGCAAAATTACAATATTAATCAGAGAGAGGCGAATGATGCGCTCTAAATTATATTAAAAAAGGGGCAGGAAACACGTCTTCACATATAAACAATATAAATATTGAGTACATCTGCAATCACTTGATTTATCACGAATAGGCAGTCAGACTACATCATTCTTTCATGCTCATGTACGGTCTGTCGGTCTCACGTTTTGTAAAAGATATAGAGTGCTACAGCGGGCAAAAGCACGAAGCAAAATCGCAGTAGCAGTGCGGATGAAGGATGAAGAGTATACTACCAAGTAAGAATCTTGCGTTGGAGGTATAACAACCTATTTGTATTTATGTATATGATTTAAGGTGGATGATTCAAAAATATTATTGAGTCTTTTATTAATATCACAATTCATTAGCGTTTTAACCACATTCTCATCAAAACACTAATATAACATTTACACTAAACTGTAAGGTCTTCATCCGTATTTCTTACAGCCACCATACAAATCTGTTTCCGTTTATGTCTCAGACGCAGCGTGCCGCACCGGGAGAATGTCGGAAACAACATTCCATCAGCTGTACGAAAGAAAGCCGAAGAACTTACAACTTAGTGTAAATGCGTTCCAGAAGGTCTTACGACCTGTCATGTTGAAAAACGAGAAAAGAGAATGCTCAATTTCCGTTCATTACATTATACCGTCCTCACGTAGTTTTTTCTGCCATCTCCAAGCTGAAGCCAGTACATCCTCCAACGGGGTTTCCGCTTTCCAGCCAAGCACATTGTTGGCTTTATCAACATTTCCCCAGACCTTCTCTATATCACCTTCGCGTCGTGGCGCATAGCTCCAGTTGACCTTTACACCGGTGGCTTTTTCAAAGCCCTCTACCACCTCAAGTGTAGAAACACCCTTACCTGTTCCGACATTAAACACCTCAACTGCGTCTGTATCCTGGTCAAGCACTCGTGCCATTGCCGCAACATGAGCCTTGGCGAGGTCAACAACATAAATATAGTCACGAATGCATGTTCCGTCCGGTGTATTATAATCATTTCCGAAAATTTTCAGTTCCTTGCGTACACCTATCGCTGTCTGTGTGACAAATGGAATAAGATTCATCGGCACACCATTGGGAAGTTCGCCGATATATGCAGACGGATGGGCGCCTATCGGATTGAAATAGCGTAATATTATTGATTTTATCGGTGCTCCGCTATGAATATAATCACAGATTATCTCTTCGTTTATCTGCTTTGTATTGCCATAAGGAGAAAGTGCTTTCTGTATAGGAGCCTCCTCTGTTACAGGCAGATTGTCTTCTGACGGCTGACCATAGACGGTACAACTTGACGAGAATATTATGCCTTTCACATTATATTTTGGCATTAGTTCGAGGAGGTTTATCAGCGACACGATATTGTTGCGATAATACAGCAAAGGCTTCTCCACGCTTTCACCGACTGCCTTTGATGCCGCAAAGTGAATAATGCCTTCTATATGAGGATACTTTTCGAAAACAGCCTCAACTGCGCTTTTTTCACGAAGGTCCACGTTTTCAAATGCGGGGCGCACTCCTGTAATCTTCTCTATGCCGTCAAGAACCTCAATCTTTGAATTCGACAGATTATCGACTATTACCACATTGTAACCTGCCTGTTGCAGTTCTACCGTTGTGTGTGAACCGATGAAACCGGTTCCTCCTGTAACTAAAATCGTTTGTTTCATAAATTTAGTTTGTTATATTAAGACTTATATTTTCCTTCATTCTAATCCGAACAGAGACCTAAGACCATTGTCTACTCCGCTGAATCCCATAAACGCCAATGCAAGAATGCCTGCCGTAACAAGCACAACCGCCATTCCGCGCATACCCTTTGGAATGTTCACCATGGACAATTGCTCACGCAGACCGGCAAAAACAATCAGCGCGAGGGCGAATCCTACTGCTGTGGAGAATGCGTAAACGATGCTTTCCGCAAGATTGAAATCCTTCTGTATCACCAATATCGCAACTCCCAAAACGCAACAGTTAGTTGTAATCAACGGCAGAAATATGCCTAATGCCTGATACATCACAGGTGACGCTTTCTTCAGAATTATCTCCACCATCTGCACCAAAGAGGCTATTATGAGGATGAATGCTATAGTCTGCATGTACTGAAGACCTGCCGGATCGAGCACAAACTTCTGAACCAGATATGTCACGACTGTGGATAAAGTAAGCACAAAAGCGACGGCGAGACCCATACCCAAAGCTGTCTCCACCTTCTTTGACACTCCGAGGAACGGGCATATCCCAAGAAACTGGGACAGGACGATGTTATTTACAAATATAGCGGATATGAATATCAATATATATTCCATAGTTATGACTTCTTGAATTTATTGACCAGTGCTATCAGATAGCCTAATGTAAGGAAAGCTCCGGGAGGCAATATGAACAACAGCATATTTGTCGTATCCGGAAGCAAGACCACTCCAAACAGAGAACCTGCGCCAAGCAGTTCGCGCAACATACCGAGCACGGTAAGCGCGATGGTGAACCCGATGCCGATTCCAACACCGTCGAAGAAACTCGGAACAGCTCCGTTCTTACATGCAAAAGCCTCGGCGCGTCCCAGTATTATACAATTCACCACTATCAAAGGTATGTATATTCCCAATGACTTGTTTATTGAAGGAAGGTATGCCTGCAGACACATCTGCAATATTGTAACAAAAGATGCTATTATAACAACAAATACAGGAATGCGGACACTGTCCGGTGTGAGGTTCTTGACGAGCGATATGACAACGTTGGAACATATTAATACAAACATCGTAGCCAATCCCATAGACATTCCGTTGACGGCAGACGTGGTAGTTGCCAGTGTGGGACACATTCCGAGCAGAAGAACAAATGTAGGATTCTCCTGCACAATGCCGTTTATTACTATTCTAAGATAATTCATTGTTCCCATTATTATATTCAGTATTCCTCAAAATGCGCTCTCAGTCACCGCTTTTCCGGCTTTCCTCATAAACCTCATATGCCTGATTTACAGCCTTAAGAAAAGCTCTTGTCGTTATTGTTGATGCAGTGATGGCGTCGACAGTACCTCCGTCTTTAGTCACTGCCAGAGGTTTACCGTCTGACATGTCATGACCTGTTATGTCACCCTTGCCTCCTTCATCAAACCATTTGTCCGCCTTTGTACCAAGTCCTGGAGTCTCTGAAGACTGCAATATTGTATAACCGAGTATTCTTGAGTTTTCATCAAAACCTACCAGAATTTTCATTTGTCCTCCAAATCCCATCACACTGCTTTCTATTGCCTTTCCCACATCACCGGCACCATCACTGGTTATACGATAAACAACAAACAGTTCCTGTCTGCCGTCATTATCAATTACAATACTGTCCGCAGAGTCTACAACGATATTGTTGTTGCGCATGACTGTTTTTATTCCGTCAGAAAGAACTTTGTCTGCCTGCACTTTTATCGGTTCTTCCGTAACATGATTCACAACAGCCAGCAAGGCACCGGTAATTACGGTGACAGTAATCAAGACCAATGACATATTGCGGAATGTGGATTTCAATTTTTCCATATCTTTGACTTTTATTTCCTATTCTCTCCGAAACGCTTCGGTCTTACATACATATTAATCAAGGGTGTAAACGCATTCATGACGAGAATCGCGAAAGACATTCCCTCCGGATATGCTCCCCAGTTGCGTATGACTATCGTCAGGACAGCTATGGATACACCATATATTATCTGACCTTTATGTGTCATTGGCGATGTGACATAGTCTGTGGCCATGAATATGGCTCCCAACATCACGCCGCCGGAAAACAATACCGTCATCGGGTCGGCATAGGAGGAGTCCACAATATGAAGTATGCCTGAAAAGGCAAAAATCGTCAACAAAATGCTTATGGGTATATGCCATGTAATTATATTACGCCAAAGCATATAGGCGAGACCTGCCAATAATGCAAGAGCACACACCTCGCCAATAGAGCCGCCACCGAACGCCGCACCGTTATTGCCCAAAATCATACTGAGAGAATCCGGCAGTTTTTCCAACACAGTCGCGTCACCGGTTTTGGCAGCCTCTTTCATAATGCTTAAAGGGGTAGCCTCGGTCACGGCATCCATGTAGTGCCATTGCTGTCCCGCGACAGGCCATGACGTCATCTGTGCAGGAAACGATACCAAAAGAAAACATCTACCCACCAAAGCCGGATTAAACGGATTGCAGCCCAATCCTCCAAATGTCATTTTTCCTATGCCGATGGCAACCAATGAACCTATAACGACAATCCATACCGGAATGTTTGACGGCAAGTTGAAGCCGAGAAGCAGGCCTGTTATTACGGAAGAGCCGTCAAGAACAGACAGATTCCGGTTGCGGAGAAGATAGCGGTTTATAGCCCATTCAAAGAACACGCACGAAACGACACTCGTGATGCAGACAACTGCCGCACCTACTCCAAAATAATAGAACGAGACCAGCAATGCCGGCAACAGTGCGATGACGACACCGTACATATTACGTTTTATACTGTCATTTCCATGTATATGTGGTGATAAAGATACAATCAGGTTTGACATAATTATTAACTTTTTTGTTTACGCGCCCTTATGATGGTCATCACTTTTGATTTTCCAAAACGTATATTGTCAAGCATCGGTCTGTTGGCAGGACATGTGTACTGACATGATCCGCATTCTATGCATGATGTGATGAAATGTTCTTCTGCCATCTCCCAATTATGAGCAGCGGAGGATGTGGCAAGAATATACGGCTCAAGTCCCATCGGGCAGACACCCACGCATTTGGCACATCTGATGCAGAGACCTATCGCACCGCCACGCACGGCTTCTTTTCCCGACAGGACTGTTATGCTGTTTGTGCCCTTGCACACCGGGACACCTGTCGTCATAAGTGCCTTGCCCATCATGGGGCCGCCTGCTATAATCTTGTTGTCTCCGTCCGGAAGTCCGCCACATGCGTCAATGAGCTGACTTATAGGAGTCCCCATCCTTACAAGGAAATTCTTCGGCTGGCTGATGTGCTTACCGGAGACACTTGTGTATCGTTCGAACAACGGTTTGTTCTTCATTACCGCCTGATATACGGCGAAGGCAGTCCCGACATTCACGACAACCGTTCCGACATTGGCTGGTATCGCGGGCGGGTCGGGAACCTGACGCCTTATCACAGCGTCAATAAGCTGCTTCTCGCCACCCTGAGGATATTTCTGTTCCAAGGGGACAATCTTTATGCTTCTTTCACCGATGGTCTTCTCCTGAAAAAGTCTAATTGCCGCAGGCTTGTTCCGCTCAATACCGATGTAAGCTACGGGAGCGGAAACAGCCATAAGCACCAATTTCACACCTACAAGAATTTCATCCGCATGCTCCATCATAAGCCTGTAATCAGACGTTATGTACGGTTCACACTCTACTGCATTTATGATGACACAGTCTATTTTTGACGTAGATGGCGGGGTAAGCTTAACGTATGTAGGGAATCCGGCGCCTCCCATTCCGGTTATGCCTGCGTCCCTTATGCGTGTGATAATATATTCCGGTGTAAGTCCGTCGTGTCCGTCAAGTGTCTCAAGAGCATCACTTCTGTCAATGGATTCCTCCCACTCATCGCCCTCTGTCTTTATTATAATTACCGGCTTGTTATAACCGGTAGCGTCAATTATAGTCCCTATTTTTGTGACAGTGCCCGAAACGGAAGAATGAACCGGTGCTGAGACCGGTCCGCCAGCCTCTGCTATTTTTGTGCCGACCTTGACCTTGTCTCCCCTTTTAACTATAGGCACAGCCGGCGCACCTATATGCTGCGACAGAGGAAAGAAAGCCTGTTGGGGCAGTTCAGCCACACACGTCTCGATTTCCGCCGTAATCTTGTTTTCTTCCGGATGAATTCCTCCTATTCTGAACGTCTTGAACATCATATGATGAAGTCTTTATAGAATACAAATTGTAAACACGCAATTAAGACAGCATAAACATGTACGTAATCAGCTGCCGCATACAAGCATCCTGACAGCGTTTCTCGGACACACCTCGACACACTTTCCGCATGATTCGCACCGCTCCATGTCGATACGGGCAAGTCCATTCTCTATCGTAATGGCACCCGTAGGACATTCCTTTGCGCATTTTCCGCAACCGATGCAAGACACGCCACAAGCCTTGGATGCCACCGCCCCACTGTCACAGTTCATACACCTTATATATACTGAAGGTTTTGTATCTTGCCTCTCACGTAATTCTATAATATTGCGGGGACACTCTTTTACGCACGCACCACATCCCACACACTTTGACGTGTCAACTTCAGCAATGCCGCTTTGAGTACCGATGGATAAAGCTCCGAACATGCATGCGTTCACGCAATCGCCACACCCGAGGCAGCCATAGCCACAGGCTGTTTCTCCCGCGCTGCACATATGTACAGCAAAACAGGTTCGAAGTCCTGAATATTGTGAGACAGAAGGACGGATGTCGCGTGTTCCCCCACATCTTACGACAGCCACTTTAGGTGCTGTATCTCCAGCATCCACATTCAGCAGTGTGCCGATACGTCTCATCGTCTCATTGCCTCCTACAGGACAGAAGAGCCCTTCAATGGATCCGGAATCAGCCGCACTGACAACCGCAGAAGCAAAGCCGGAGCATCCAGGATAGCCGCATCCGCCGCAGTTGGCATGAGGCAGAAGTTCCGTAACACTTCCTACACGGCTGTCTTCCTTGACATAAAACTTTCTGGAACAGACATAAAGAACCAGCGATGCGGCAAACGCTATCGAGCCAAGTACCAACACTGCAATCAACAGATAATCCATGCTAACTCAAATCTTTTTTATATCCATTATCTCAAAAGAGAATCTCTTATCCAACCTATCCCGCAACAGATACAAGATGAAGTAATAGACGGCAACCATTCCCAAAGATGTCAAGGATATGATTAAATCATTCTCACAAAAGGTCTCAGCTATAAAAAAGGATACAAGCATGATGGCAAGAGGAAGTCCGAAGCCATATGTCACCGCCATACGAGCCATGCTGTCACGGACTGCGACAACAACACTGTCTCCTTCTTTTAATCCTGAAACATGCGCGCCACGGACTGTCACATCCATCTCACGGCTTTCTGTCTTATTGCACAAACCGGAAACTTTGCATGAAACGCACGCTGAAGTCCGGACAATCCGCACACTGACGCTATCTCCATTAACGGCAACAACAACTCCGTCATGTGCGATTCTGTTACAGGATTGGCTCATACATATTTCTAATATATATGTGCAAAAGTAACATTATAATTTCTAAATAGCAAATAAAACTATAATATTTTCGTCCGTTTTTAGCTCACTATTCCCGAAAAATAGTATATTTGCATCATATTATTACAAAGACTGATATGAAAACATCCGAACAGACAACGCAGCAGATTGAGCGTTTCGTAAAGAAAATCATCCAGAAGTTCCCGCCGAACGAGGAAACGTCGCTTCTTACTGATATTCATATAAGAGTGTCACAAGACAGCGGTGAAATGATTTCATTCGATGATGACGACAGGGAAATAACCCGATGTGTTGTAGAACAATGGATAAACAACAATGACGAACGTTTCTATAAGGACGTAACTGCGGTGTTGCAAGACACACTACAGAGATTGCACGACGCAATAGACAATATGGGAATTATGAAACCATACAGTTTTGTCCTCGAAAATGAAGAAAGGGAAAACATCTCTGAATTGTACGTTGCCGACGACGATACGGTAATCATTGGCGGAAACCTGATGGAAAACCTCAACGACGACCTTAACTCTTTCCTGTCAGAACTGCTTGGTAAAGAAAAATAAAGAACTGCTCCGACAGGTGTGCATATTGTCCACTGCACACGTGACATCATAACAGCCGATGGGAAGGACATATGATTGTCTGCCATCGGTGTCCGTAAAGACTTTTACGCAAAAGTGCAAAAGTATGACAAGCACGGAGATTGATTTAATTCAGATATATCATTTGTAGTAGACCTGTCTTAAATCTTATGGAAGTTATGTGCATACCGGAAACCATGCTTATTTGCCTGACACGAATGAATATTTATCCGGAACGCGCAGTAAAAAATATTTACATTATTTTTTCGCAAAACAGAAACGTTTAGGGCATGCTGTCTCTCTCATTCATGCGTTTGAGGCTCTCCGGATTATACCCTCCCCCACATTTCTCCCTACAATATACCCTGCAAATTCCCCGCACACATGCTTTTTCCACCGTTCCATCTCATATCAGGCATCCGTCTGCAAACGGATTACACTCCGGAAAAGCCCATGTCGTCACACAGAAAAGCCTTTTCCGCGTGCCCATATAGCCTTTCCCGTTACACGGGAAAGGCTTTTTCGCATGACATGAAAAACTTCTGGAGAACATCAATTTCACAAAATCCTGATATACAACAAATTATACTGACACGTAAAAACCAGCCTATACAGAGACAGGATGTATTCCGGTTGTCTCTGCGTAATTCTCAGAGACTTTACATTATATGAATATTCGTCATCTTTCAACCATATTACATAAATATACGTATCCGGATTTTCCGAAAAGAAACAGCCCTCCGTCAATAGGAATCCTATAGAAACTGACGGTCAATGAGAATCATGATATAACATGTGTCCGACGCATTACAGATATATTTTACAGAAAGATTCTTATCCGGTACAGCCGTTCGGGCTTGAATTTCCGATAAACATCCTTATCAGACATAACGTAAAGGCGTTAAAACCGGCAAGAAAATATATTTGAAAACTGAAAAATTGAGGAAATCAGATGATTGTCTCCATACGAACAGCTATTGACATATGCGTATCCGGATTTTCTGATCAGCCTACTTCCTCAACAACAGTCTTCACTCCTTTTATCTTCTCTCCGTCTGCCATGCGCAACACCTGACGTAGTTTTGAGCGTTCTACCGCGACATACGAATAGCGTTCTTTTATGTCGATTCTGCCAATGTCACCAGCTTTGAGCCCCGCCTTTTTGCATAGGAAACCTACAATATCTCCCTTGCTTATCTTGCTCTGTTTCCCCTTACCTATATATACTGTAGCGTTTACAGGCTGTGGCACAGGCGGCAACTCGGAAGGCAGTTCAAACCCGTCAACATCTTTCCTCACATAGTCGGGAAGCTTTTCAGAAGGATTCAACAAAAAGAAGGCTCTGCCGGAAGCGTCCCACCGGGCTGTACGCCCAATGCGGTGAATGTAATTATCTTCTGTTTCCGGAAGATGATAGTGTATGATATTCTCGACAAACGGTATGTCAAGCCCTCGCGAAGCAAGGTCTGTACTGACAAGCACATTGGACGAACCGTTTGAAAACTTGTAAACGGCAGCCTCCCGTTCGCGCTGTTCCATTCCTCCATGGTATGCGCTCGTGACAAATCCGAGGCTACGCAGATGGGCGTTTACACGCTCGACGCTTTCGCGATAGTTCACAAACACAATACTGCTTTGGTTCCCGAAAGTCCTCAATAAAGATGACAATGTCTCAAGCTTGTCTTTTACAGTAACAGAAACCCTATATATCCCGATTCTACGTGAGGATGAGTCGGCACTGTCAAGAAAGTCAAGACGCACCGTACGCCCCATCTTCACGAAATGAGGAATTGCCTCCGCATCGGTAGCCGACAAGAGCACACGCATTCTCAAATCAGGCAACTTGTACATTATCTCACTCATTTCGTCTGCGAATCCCATCTCCAGACATTTGTCAAACTCATCTATGACAAGATACCTGATGCCGTCGGCAGGGATGTTACGCTTATCAAGATGATCGTTAAGACGTCCAGGAGTGGCAAACACGACATGTGGACACACCTGACGCAAGGTTCGGTGTTCCTCCATAGCCATACGGCCGCCATAACACGCGCAGCAGCGTAATCCCGTCTTCATATCGTTGAACACATTGGCAGACTGCAACGCAAGTTCGCGCCCGGGCACAATTACGACGCACTGTACGCGGTTGTCCGTCTTGTCTATCAACTGTATTATAGGTAGAAGATAAGCCAGAGTCTTTCCGGAACCGGTAGGCGACAACAGTACAACATCATTGTCAGCCCGAGATATAGCCTCACAGGCTGCATGCTGCATATCGCTCAGAGAGTCTATCCCGAGCTTTTTCAAACAATCATTTATTATCATCCGTCTTTAATAACGTGTCAATTTCTTCAAACTCCTTTCCCATGTTAAGGTTAAGGTAAATAGTGTATAGCGGCATCCCCCACTTGCCTTTCTGGTCTGGAGCGAGGGCTCTGTAACGCTCAAGATACGGCATCGCGCTTTTATAAAGATTCCTTAACCGCGATTTCTGCTTGCGCGACATAAGTGTATTCGAATCTATTCTCAACGCCTGGTTGAAATATGCCAGTCCGGCATTAAGGTAGGCGTCTGCCAGTGTGTCGTTGCGTGCAATCAGGCCGTCACTTATGTTTATACACTCATCATAACGTCCGATGTTGAGCAGGACGGTACTCTTTGCATACAGAAAAACAGCATTTGCACTGTCTGTCTCCAATGCGCGGTCACAAAGGATGAGGGCGTTCCTCATATCGTCATGCTTGTAATACAGGTCAAAAAGACGCGGAAAAAAATACATGGACCTTGGATATCTGTCGAAACCCGCAAGCAACAACGATTTATATTTTGCCGTGTCAGACTGCTGCTTATACGTCTCGGCAAGATACTGATATAAGAACTTACGCCTTGCTGTATCTGCCATCGCCAGTTCGGAATGCTTCAATGTCTTCCCGGCATCATTCTGTTTGAATCCGCAATACACTGCCATGTAAGCGGCACGAGACAAGAGACTGTCACGTGTTCCGTAATCGTATTCAGAAAAAATAGGCTGATTCTTACAGTCAATGTATGTATCAAAAAAATCAAAAGCCTGTTTGAAATCACCTTTTCTTGCAAAGAACAGTCCTCCGTTATACATGTTCGGGCGATATGTATTAAGAAAAGCGGAGTGCTTTTTCCTATATTTAAGAACAATACGTCCGTGCTTGTCCGGCTCTGCGTCTATCGAATCAAAACTCTCAAGAACCAGAAACATCCTGCGTGTGGCATTGAACATAACTGCCGTATCATACTGTTTCTTCAAATACAACTGCTCATTGCCGACATCGTATTGCTTCTTTATCGCGTCGAAAAGCACCAGCCAAATCTTATCATTCTTACGGTTCGCGGAATCCTTAAGTAAATTACGCATTGATTCTTCCGCCTTAGCCAATTCGTTTCCTGCCTTAACCCAAGCCTTTGCCTGTGAGATTTCCTTTCTTTGAGAAAACATGCTGACCGGAACAAAAAAGAAGAATGCGAATAATACAAATTTATTTACAGAAACCATATACATATACTTTAGTACGATACCGCGCAAACAAGAAAACAAAAATCCGGACATCACATCCGGTGAATAAATTTATTTTATCCTCCACAAAATATGCTGTGGAGGATAAAATAAAGATTCATCATTTAATCAGAGCTTCCATCTCCTTGGTACGACTGTCGTCCGCACCGTAAAGACTGTAATAGCATTGATACAGCGGATAGCTCCAGTTGGCATCCTTACGGTTCGGATCCAAAGAGCGGGCTTTCTCAAGATATCCCAAAGACTCCATCAAAAGAGGCTTTTGCTCGTTGGCTGTCGCCAGCGTTCCTGCCTTAGAATTCAACGAATATCCTAAATATGTGAATACGATTGCCTGTTTGTCATCAAGTTCTATGGACTTTTTTAATGACGCGATAGCATCGTCCCACTTTTCAGCATTCATCTCGTTCTGACCCTTCATTGCCCAGATGTTAGCGTTGTTGGGGTCCACAGCAATACGCTCACTGATTAAAGCAAGCTGCTTCTGATCCATTCCCAGACCTCCATACAGAGTGACAAGCGCATTGAATACCTGCTCGTCCTTGTTGGTTGTAGCATAAAGAGCCTCAACCTCTTTCATACTTTTCAATGAGTCTTCTTTTGTTTTAAGTCCCTGCTGCATGAGATATACTTTCAGACCGAGAGCCTCACGGTATGACGCAGTGTCTTTAAGTGCTATATCACAATATTTGTTTGCATTTTCAAGATTGTTGGCTTGGAAAGAATACACTGCAGCAACACGTGCGACCTCTCCGAGCCAGAGATCCGGTTCTTTAGTCTTGTCTACATCTGCAAAAAGTGGAGACGAAGCGCTCTCAACATACAGAGCATAATTGTTCAGTGCCGAGGCCTGGTCGCCTTTTTCTGCGGCATACTGTCCGCCATTGATCAGATGAGTGCGCAATCTGTAAAGCTTCTCCTGATTAGACTTATGGAACTTCGGAGACACCTTGCCCTTTGCGTTAGGCATGTTGTCGTATTTGTCACACTCCATTCCATTCTTCATTGCGGCATAAGCTGCATTATAAAGTCCAAGTGTGTCATATGGTTCAGGATTTCCCTGCTGCATCTGAACGACCAGCTGGTTGGTATTCAAAGTACTTTCCTCCTTAGACACCTTTTCCATTGCCAGTTCCACAAGCTTATTGTAAGCCTTAGCCTTCTGTTGCGCATCCAAAGACGAGAGGTTGGCATTAAGAAGTTTTTCTGCCTCCGCATAATCCTTAGATTTCAGTATGCTTTTTAAAGCATCTCCCTGAGCAAAAGCTGAAGTGGCAGCTACTGCCAATACAGCCGAAATTATTAGCTTCTTCATAATTGCATTATTTTAAAGTGGTTATATAATCCTCACTCCTTGCTTTCTTCACTTTCTGATACTGTTCCGGATACTATATCTTCTGCAATATCCTCCTGTTTCTGTGTCCATTGAGCACGGCTTTCTTCCTCTACGGTCGCTTCAAGCTCGCTGCTCATCACCTTACATACACTTGCAATGACGTCATTCTTCTTTGAAAGATTAATCAGTCTCACTCCCTGGGTCGCACGTCCCATGACACGGCACTCCGCTACTGAAAGGCGTATGGCAATACCGCTCTTATTGATTATCATCAAATCATTGCTGTCTGTTACATTCTTGATTGCAACCAGACGTCCGGTCTTATCCGTTATGCTAAGAGTCTTGACACCCTTACCGCCACGGTTTGTTATACGATAGTCATTAACCTGTGAACGCTTTCCGTATCCGTTCTCGCTTACAACCATAACGGTCTCTGTCTCCGGATTATTCACAACAATCATTCCGACGACTTCATCGTCTCCGTCATCCAGACGCATACCTCTGACACCTGTAGCCACACGTCCCATGGTGCGTATGGAATTCTCGTCGAATCTTACGGCACGGCCGTTACGGTTTGCCATAATAAGTTCGTTTCTACCATTAGTCAGGCGTACATCCACCACCTCGTCATCTTCTGCTATATTTATTGCGATAACTCCGTTTGTGCGAGGACGTGAGTATGCTTCCAGACAAGTTTTCTTTACAGTGCCGTGCTTTGTAGCGAATACGACGTAATGAGAATTAACGAATGCCTCGTCATCAAGGCCGCTCAAACGCAGCATGGCGTTTACAGAGTCGTCGCTTTCTATATTAAGCATGTTCTGAATTGCCCGTCCCTTAAAGTTCTTGTCTCCTTCAGGAATCTCATAGCACTTAAGCCAATAGCAGCGTCCTTTGCGTGTGAAGAACAACATGGTCTGATGCATGGTGGCAGGATATATATACTCTGTGAAATCCTGTTCTCTCGTGCGTGCGCCTTTCGAACCGACGCCTCCGCGTGCCTGCTCCCTGAACTCGCTTAAAGGAGTGCGCTTGATGTATCCAAGATGACTTACGGTAATTACAACAGGATCATTCGGATAGAAATCCTCGGCATTGAATTCATGCTCGTAAGGCTTTATCTCTGTACGTCTCGGGTCATTATATTTGTCCTTCACCTCAAGAAGCTCGTCCTTCATGACTTTCTTGCACAATTCCGGGTCGTCCAATATAGACTGCAAATATGATATCTGGCGCAACAACTCATCGTATTCAGCGTGCAACTGATCCATACGCAGTCCGGTAAGCTGCGCAAGACGCATATCAACAATTGCCTTTGACTGCAGTTCATCCAGTTCAAATCTACGTTCAAGATTGCGCTGGGCGTCTGACGGAGTCTTGCTTGCACGTATTATACGCACAACTTCCTCCACGTTGTCACATGCTATAATCAGACCTTTTATTATATGCGCACGCTCCTCAGCCTTTGCAAGATCAAACCGCGTACGACGTATCGTCACGTCATGACGATGTTCCACAAAATATCTTACACAGTCTTTCAGCGACAGCAAACGCGGACGTCCTTTTACCAAGGCAATGCAATTTACAGAGAACGAACTTTGCATTGCTGTCATCTTATACAGTTTGTTTAATATGACATTGGCATTTGCATCTCTCTTAACATCCACTACAACGCGCATTCCCTGTCTTCCGGATTCATCATTCACATTAGAAATGCCGTCAATCTTGCCTTCCTTTACGAGTTCTGCAATATTCTCTACCAACTGCGCCTTATTGACTCCGTAAGGCAGTTCAGTAACAACTATCTTGTCGTGTGAGTCATCGCTCTCTATCTCCGACTTGGCTCTGAAAACAATTCTTCCACGCCCGGTCTCATAGGCGTCCTTCACGCCCTGCAAACCATATATGTATGCTCCGGTAGGGAAATCAGGAGCCTTTATATATTGCATGAGACCTTCCGTATCTATATCAGGATTGTCTATGTATGCACAGCATCCGTCTACGACCTCACCAAGATTGTGTGTCGGTATATTGGTTGCCATACCCACGGCTATTCCGTTACCTCCATTGACCAGCAGATTCGGTATTTTTGTCGGCATGACCGTCGGTTCCTGCAAAGTGTCATCAAAATTGTTGGTCATGTCAACCGTATCTTTCTCCAAGTCGTCCATGACATGCTCGCCCATTTTTGACAGCCTGCACTCAGTGTAACGCATAGCGGCTGCGGAGTCACCGTCTATAGAACCGAAGTTTCCCTGTCCGTCAACAAGAGTATATCGCATGTTCCAGTCCTGTCCCATACGGACAATTGCGCCATAAACAGAACTGTCTCCATGAGGATGATATTTTCCCAACACCTCACCTACAACACGTGCGCATTTCTTATAAGGGTTGTTGCTTGTATTACCGATACCAAGCATTCCGTATAATATACGTCTGTGGACAGGCTTAAAACCATCACGAACATCAGGAAGGGCACGAGCCACTATGACCGACATACTATAGTCGATATACGAAGACTTCATCTCTTCCTCAATGTTTATCTTCAAAATCCGATCTTGATCAATTGTCTGATTCTCATCCATTTTTTATGTTTCTTGTTTTTTTACTCAATACTCTCATTTCTGAAGAAAATCCCCGCTAAGGGCATTATTTTTCGCTCTCACGGGTTTTTAATATTTTTTCAAATGTAAAATTACAAAAAAAACATGACCCGAAAAAACTTTTAAAAGGCAAACAGAGCAAAATTAAATATAATTAGCTTATAGTATAATTATCCGCGACAAACGCAAGCGTATACTATTAATTCAACGCAACATCCGCCATATGTATAGTTTTACTTATGATAAAACCTGCAAGTCTCCCTCATTGTATGAGCGAAGACTTGCAGGTTTCACTAATATATTATTATATAACTGAGCGTCAGGCATAAAACTTAATGTTGATGAACAACTACAATCTTTATAGAGTTCAGTATATACCCGATGCTCTAAAAATAAGTTTTACTGTACAATCATCACGATGTAATTATCTTAATATAAACTTAGCGTATCCTATCCGCAGCCCTGACAAGCTTCTCGTCATCAAGGATGCCTTTCCTTGCCATAAGTATCAATATTATGGATATGAGCGGGAAACAGGCTGCGATTGACGGGCGAAAACTGTAAGCATCGGAACCAATCAATTTCACACAAATTCCGTATACCACATACCACAATACCAATATAAGAATATTGAACACACATAAACGGCTTTGAAACATTCTGTTTCTGAATGAGCCTATTGCTTTCAGACATATCGGGCATGTAATCAGTAATATGAAAAACAACCATGCAACAGAATATTCATGGCGGCCGTCATCAAGCAACCACAGATTAAACATTTGCTTATCCGTCCCCATTGTGTCCTTCAGCTCAAACGTTCCAACAGGAAGGCACAGGCATGCTATTGTCAACAGGAATGACAGAAAGAGGAATACCGTCTGCTTACGCTGTAACATACTTATCAATTCTGGTTGTCCTTTGAAGGATCACGATAATAAATATTGCCCTCGACAAATTCCTGTGTAGCCAACAGAGTAGGCTTCGGCAGCTTTTCATAATAACGAGAAATCTCAATCTGCTCGCGGTTCTCAAAGACCTCTTCCAAAGAGTCGTTGTACGAAGCGAACTCTGCCAGTTTTTTATTAAGGTCCTGCTTTATCTCCACAGCTATCTGGTTTGCTCTCTTAGAGATAATAGCTACACTTTCATAAATATTGCCAGTCTCATCACACAAATCCATTATATTACGTGTAACAGTGTTGACCGGTGCTTTTGACTTCTTGTAATCCATATTTATATTTTAATTATTGTTCTTTTGTATATTCCTTACATTTGTTTATAAACTTCTCTGCGAGATTCTTGTCCTTGGAATCAGGAAACTCATTCAGGAAACCATAACATTCATCTTCAGCATCCTGAAACCTTTCAAGCTTTTTCTCCTCAACGCTCTGCTCTGCAAGCTCGAACTTGCTTTTCATAATAAGAAGCGCGAAATCCTCACGCATAGAAGTATAAGGATAATCTTTCAAAGCATTCTGTGCGGTAATGATACATGCCTCATAGTTATTTCCTCCATATGTGCAATTACCGAAATACTGTCCCAAATCATAATAAAGCTGTGCTGAATAAAATTCCTTCAGCACAAGTTTATCCTGAAGCTCGAACAGCCGTTCCTGAGCAAGCGATTTATATTTTGCATCCGGGAAAAGATCCAGATATTCCTGAAATGCAGCTATTGCCGCAACTGTCTGTGACTGGTCAAGCCTTGGCTCGGGAGTACTCATGTACAGACTCTGACCTACATAAAACTCAGCCATCTCAGCATATATACCTTTCGGATAACTTGAAAAATATTTTTTGAATGTGGCAGCCGCGCCCTCATAGTCCTTACTCAGATATTCTGCCATAGCCAGCATGTAAAGACTTTCCTGGGCATTGTCCGTGCCTTTCTGCATTGTCACAAGTTCCTGCAACAGTGTCGAAGCCCTTGTGTACTTACCATTAACAAAACATTCTTTTGCATATTCATATTTGAAAGAGTTATCATATGTCTTATATACATTATTAAACTCATTGGAGCAACTTGATAAGATTGCCGAAATCAATATGATAACACCAAAAGTTATTCTTTTCATATTACATGTTTTGAAGTGCAAAAATACATATATTTAATCTACCAGCAAAGCAACAGCCCTCTTTTTTAGCAAAAAATCACGATTTCACCTTATAATTGTGAGTTTTTTATTATTTTTGTCACCTCTCTTCAAACTGTTTAATATGAATTTCAAACTGACATCAAATTATTCTCCAACAGGAGACCAGCCCGAAGCGATAAAGCAACTTACAGACGGCATTACAAGAGGTGAGCACGCACAGGTATTACTGGGTGTCACCGGTTCAGGTAAGACATTCACCATGGCAAACGTGATTGCCAACATCAACAGACCCACATTAATTCTAAGCCACAACAAAACACTGGCAGCGCAACTCTACGAAGAGATGAAAGGTTTTTTCCCTGAAAACGCCGTCGAATATTATGTTTCATACTACGACTATTACCAGCCTGAAGCATACATCCCGTCAACAGACACATATATCGAGAAAGACCTTGCGATAAACGAAGACATAGACAAGCTGCGGCTTTCAGCAGTAAGTGCTTTGCTTTCAGGAAGAAATGACGTCGTGGTGGTTTCTTCCGTATCATGCATTTACGGCATGGGCGGACCGGCGGCAATGGCAAACAGTGTCATAAAGGTAAAAAAGGGACAAAGAATTGACAGAAACGAATTCCTGCGCAAACTTGTAGACGCCCTGTATCTTCGTAATGACATCGAACTGAAAAGAGGTAATTTCCGCGTAAAAGGTGATACTCTGGACATCTTCATGGCATATAGCGACAATATCCTACGCATAATATGGTGGGACGATGAGATTGACTCAATAGAAGAACTTGACAGTCTCACCTTTCAGACTCTGGCAACATTTGATGAGTATCAGATATATCCGGCAAACCTTTTTGTCACTTCTAAAGAACAGACAAACCAAGCCATAAGGATGATACAGGACGATCTGACAAAGCAAATAGATTACTTTAACGAATTGGGAGATTCAATTAAGGCTCAGCGCATTAAGGAGCGAGTGGAATACGATATGGAAATGATAAAAGAGCTCGGTCATTGCAGCGGCATCGAAAACTACTCCCGATATTTCGACGGACGCCAACCAGGTGACAGACCATACTGTCTGCTTGACTTTTTTCCTAAAGACTACATTCTTATAATTGACGAAAGTCATGTCAGTGTACCGCAGATAAACGCCATGTACGGTGGAGACCGCGCAAGAAAACAGAATCTGGTAGAATACGGTTTCCGACTTCCTGCGGCATTCGACAACAGACCTCTCAAATTCGAAGAGTTCATGAACATGATAAACCAAGTCATTTATGTGTCAGCCACTCCGGCAGATTTTGAACTCAACGAGTCTGAGGGTGTGATTGTGGAGCAAATAATACGTCCTACAGGATTGCTGGATCCGATAATAGAGGTGAGACCGAGCGAAAACCAGATAGACGATCTTGTCAATGAAATTATCGAACGAAACGAACGGGACGAGCGCACTCTTGTGACCACACTTACAAAAAGAATGGCAGAAGAACTGACAGAATATCTGCTCAACCACGGCATAAGAGCCAACTATATACACAGCGACGTTGCGACACTCGACCGCGTGAAGATAATGAACGACCTTCGCAACGGACTCTTTGATGTCCTTGTCGGCGTGAATCTTCTGCGTGAAGGGCTTGACCTCCCGGAAGTATCTCTTGTCGCCATTCTTGATGCGGACAAGGAAGGATTTCTCCGAAGCAGACGTTCACTCACCCAGACAGCAGGTCGCGCAGCACGTAATGTGAACGGTAAGGTGATAATGTATGCGGACACAATAACCGAGAGCATGCAGAAGACAATAGACGAGACCAACAGACGCAGAGCAATACAGCTGCAATACAACAAAGAGCACAACATCACTCCACGCCAAATCAGAAAAAGCATCAAAGGCATTCTCACCCCGACCGGAGGCGAAAGTGAAATGCAGCCAGAATCAAAACCTGTTGAAAAGAATATCAAGTACCGTCCTTATATCGAGCCTGAAAAGGACGCTATAGCAGCCGACCCGATAATAAAACGAATGAGCCGGAAACAGCTTGAAAAGAGCATTGCCGACACTACGGCACTCATGAAACAAGCCGCAAAGAATCTTGACTTCCTTCAGGCTGCACAATACCGTGACGAAATTGTACGGCTTCAGTCTCTGCTTGAAAAGCATACAGACAAGAAATGAAGTGTAAGTTATGAATAAGGAAATGAAATAACGTTAAATTGTCATCAACGAACAAAGTTACAGAACAAAATTATTAACTTTGCAAAACTTAAAAATTTAAACACAAATAACATTAGAACAATATGAAGAAACTGTTGATTATGATATTTCTGTCCATCCCGCTGGCAAGCATGGCGCAAAACGGATGGGAACGCGTTCTTACTGAAAAGGAAAAGCAAGAACAGATAGAAAAGGCGGAAGCAGCCGCAAAAAAAGCCAGAAAAGATGCGGAAAAGCAAGCGAAGAAAAACAAAAAAATAAGTAAAAGCGGGAAAGGCTCCGCTTCGGGTAACGATATTACAGACATATCTACATCAACAGACAGTAAAGATAACGGTAAGAGATACAAATACAGCAAGTATATCCAGCCTGGTGCCGTGCCTGAGGTTGACGGTAAGGTAATATTCACTCTTGACCTTGATGTTCCGGGAAAGAATGCCCAGCAGATATACGACAGGATGTACAACACGCTTGACGGACTGGCAAAAAAAGAGAATCAGATAAACAGTGGCATATTGCTTGTGAACAAGGAAGAACACATAATTGCCGCCAAATACAGCGAATGGCTCGAATTCACAAGGAACTTTTTCGTTCTGGACCGCACTGAATTCAATTACACTATAATTGCCACATGTAAGGACAATCACCTTACAATGACCCTCGAACGTATAACATACAACTATGAGGAAGGGCGTGAGACAGGTTTTATGCTTCCCGCAGAAAAACTCATAACAGACGAATACGCGTTAAATAAGAAAAAAACGAAACTGAAGCCTACATTCTCAAAATTCCGCAGAAATACGATAGACAGGAAGGATGAAATCTTTCAGGAAGTAAAAGACAGGCTTCTATAATACCAATAAAAAATATGGATGACGGTACAAACATACAGTTTCCAAGACACAGAAGGTCCGGACAGGATAATACGGATAAGTTTCTGAAAATAAGAAACATATTAAATATAATATTCATGATAGGCGCAATAGCCGGAGTGATATTCTATATCACTTCCAGCCAAACCACCGGCATTATTATAATAATGTCGTCAATGGTGTTCAAGATAGCAGAATGTTGCCTTCGATTTTTCCGTTAATGAAAAAGTTTTTTATAATATTGACAGTTGCCTCCGTGATGTCTGTAAACGTCATGGCGCAGACCGGTGCCACATATAATCAGATAAACGAAGACGGCAGCATAAACAGACGATCATCCCAAAACACAGATTCGCTGGGAAGCGACAAAGAAATACCGAAAGGAATAAAGGCGTGGACAGTCAGCCGTAAATTCGGAGACAGGACACCGGTACAGGTCGACACACTGTCACACATGTTCACGAACACAATATTCACCACAGGTCTACGGGGTGAATACAACACCACCGGCAACCTTGGCGCGCCACGTATCAACCGCATTTTCATAGACCGTCCGGAGACAGAACAGTTCATTTTCACCCAGCCATACGACTTCTTCATCACACCGGTTGAGAAGTTCCAATTCACCAACACACTGTCTCCATTCACAAATCTTACATACAACACAGCCGGAGACCGTACCAATGGCGAGGATCATTTCACTGCAAAGTTCGGCGTGAACGCAGGGAAACGCATTGGCGTAGGCTTCAAATTCGACTATATCTACGGACGCGGATATTATCAGAACCAAAGCACGTCACACTTTAATTATACGATGTACGGTTCGTATTTAGGCGACCATTACCAGGCTCACCTGCTCTTCTCCACCAATCATCAGAAAGTGACGGAGAACGGAGGTATAACAAACGACGCATACATAACCCATCCTGAAAGTTTCGACGACAGCTATACCACAAGTGAGATACCTACTGTGCTTGAGCAGAACTGGAACCGCAACGACAACCTGCACATATTCCTCACCCACCGATACAACATTGGCTTCAACCGGAAGGTGAAGATGAGTGAGGAGGAGATAAAGGCGCGCAAGTTTGCCATTGAGTCGATGAAGGAGAACGAGGCTCTTCTTGAGAAGGAACGGGCAAGCAGAAAAGCCCGCCGTGAGGGAAGGGAGTTCGATGAAGAACAGTTTGATAACAAACAGACCTTCAGCGGACGTCCCGACGATGCAAAAATCGCAGGTGACGAACCTGCCGACAGTCTGTCTGCCAACACTTCAGACCGAATTGCCATCACCGACGCAAAGGCAGACAGCATACTGACAGCCGAAAAGAAAACCGGTGCAAATGCCGATACCGCATGGATGAAGAATGAATATGTGCCCGTCACAAGCTTCATACACACCATGAGCTTCGACAATTACAAGAGAATATATCAGGCATACATGGCGCCTGAGAATTATTATGCAGATAATTTCTACGACCCATCAATACTGAGAGGTGACTCCATATATGACAAGACAAGTCATTTCCGTCTGCAAAACACATTTGCCATATCACTGCTTGAAGGGTTCAACAAGTGGGCGAAAGCCGGTCTGAAAGTCTTCGCGTCCTCAGACCTGCGCCATTTTGTATTGCCTGACACCAAAGGAGGCACAATAACATACAACGAACACAGCCTAAGCATAGGAGGACAGCTTCAGAAAACGCAGGGACATACGCTCCACTACGACGTTGTGGCGGAGACATGGCTCACCGGAGAGGATGCAGGACAATTAAAGATTGACGGCTCCGTTGATGTAAACTTTCCTCTTTTCGGAGATACTGTCACCTTATGCGCCAAAGGATTTTTCCATCATCTTAATCCCACCTTCTACTATCGCCACTATCACTCGCGCCATTTCTGGTGGGACAACGACGACCTGAGCAAAACAATACACTCGCGCATAGAAGGATTTTTCGCTTACCGCAAGACGCGCACATCACTGCGTGTAGCTGTAGACGAAATAAAAGACTACACATATATGGCTATGAGCTATGGCATCGACAGCGAGTTCAACCGCACAGGAAACAAGGTGACTGTCGGACAAAAAGGCGGTGCCATAAGTCTTTTCACAATATCACTGGCACAAGACTTCAAACTCGGACCGCTTCATTGGGACAACGTCATCACCTACCAGAAGTCATCTGACAACGACGTCCTTCCACTTCCGGATATAAACATATACTCCAATCTTTATCTAAGATTCAAGATTGCACGTGTGTTGAAATGTGATATTGGAGCAGACGTGCGGTATTTCACGAAATACTATGCGCCGGACTACAGTCCTGCATTAGGACAATATGCGATACAGGCAGGAACGTCACGCGTAAAGACCGGCAACTATCCGATAGTCAACGCATACGCCAACTTCCACCTCAAACGCACACGCTTCTTCGTAATGATGAGCCACATAAACGGAGGAAGCGGCAGCAAGGAGTATTTCCTGACACCGCACTATCCGCTTAACGGACGCATCTTCCGCTTCGGACTGAGCTGGAACTTCTACAACTGAGCAAGACTTGCGTTTTCCGGTTAAGTCAGAATCGAATTCGGACCATATAAGTCCGGGCATTGCCATTTCACGCATTCTTCTGGCTGCTCATGCGTTCCAGCCGCCATCCTGCCCTCGCATCCAATCACGGAGAAGCCGGCAACATTGTCGGCAAAGGCGTAAACCAACATGCCAGCAGCGGCACAAAATAAGGATAAAGCATAACGGCGGATTCCGGAGATAAGCAAAGGAGGGCGTCAGAAAGTCACGCGATTATCAGTCCTACCGACTGCAACAGTCCGTATACAAACATATTGCGCGCTGTCTTACCGAGCACACGGTTTAGTTCCGAACCCTTTCTTATTCTAATCATCTCACGGTAAGTGGAGATATGCATCGCAAGATAGACCAACGGCAGGAACGCCGCCCACATGCTTCTGTCATAAAACAGTATGAAGCCGGAAATGCATGCGGTAAGTCCGAGTCCAAGGTACAGTTTCTCAGACGCCCGCGCTCCGATTCTCACCACAAGGGTTTTCTTTCCGGAGCGTCTGTCGTTGTCTATGTCACGGTAGTTGTTCACCACGAGCAGGGTGTCTATCACAAGTCCGCATGCCAATGACGCCCACACCACCTCCTGACTGAAAAGCGGGGCACCTGACGGCATGTCAAGATAGTATGTGAGACAAACCGGCACAAAACCGAAAAACAACAGAACCAGCACATCGCCCAGTCCCATATAAGACAAGCACGTTGTGTAAAGGAAACAGAAAACCACACACGCCGCTCCTACCACAATCATATGCCATCCCCCGTAAACAACAAGAGGCAGACCCACCATGCATGAGAGCACCGTGGTCAATGCCATGCCGCGCCGCATCGCCTTCTCCGTTATCCAGCCTTGCGCGCATGCCCTCTTCGGACCAAGACGGTTTTCATCATCAGTACCCTTGACATAGTCGAAATAATCGTTTACGAAATTGGCGTCTATCTGCATAAGGAAAGCAAAAAGAAAGCACAATACGGCAGGCACTATCCTTATGTCGAACGAAGCGTCGCGCATGGCAAGAGCAGTACCAATCATCACCGGGACTGCCGCACCCGAAAGGGTTTTAGGGCGTGATGCCAATATCCATGCCTTAAACGAATTAACTTTCACATCAACCTCATTCATATAAGTTTTTTCTGTTTACTTCTTGCAAAATTAACCATAAAAGACTATATTTGCAAATAAATACAACCGCTTTATTATGCTTGCATCAAACGTTAGTCTTGACCTTATGGAATTTGTCGAAAAAAACATTCTTCCAAGATACGCCGCTTTCGACAAAGCCCACAATCTGACACACATCAACAGAGTAATAAGCCGCTCACTGGAACTGGCATCAAGAATAGGAGCAGACCCAAACATGGCGTATGCCATAGCCGCCTATCACGACCTCGGACTTGAAGGACCGAGAGCCGTACATCATCTGACAAGCGGCAAGATTCTTGCAGCTGACCAGAGGCTGCAGAAATGGTTCACTAATGAACAGTTGAAAATAATGAAGGAAGCCGTAGAAGACCACCGCGCCTCCACGTCACACACACCTCGCAGCCTGTATGGGAAGATTGTCGCCGAAGCCGATCGCGACCTCGAGCCATCCATAGTGTTCCGAAGGACAATAGAATATGGTATAGACCACTATCCTGAAAAAAACAAGGAAGAACAATGGCAGAGATTCCTTTCACACATGGAAAACAAGTATTCGTCACACGGCTATATACGCCTCTGGCTGCCGAACTCGCCGAATGAGCAGAATCTGAAAAGGATACGCGAGCTGATAAGTGCCCCGCAGCTTCTAAGAGAAGAGTTCGACAGGATATACGCGATAGTCACAGGCGGTCAGTGAGTCATCACACTGACCAGGAACTGTCTGTCCTCACACCACCGTCCCGGCACATGTCAACTGACATGGAAATACAACAGAATGCCCAATAGACATGCAGATGAATGCATATTTATGCATCATTGAAAGTAAATTATTTTGACAATAAAAATCGTCAAAATAGAAACAGGAAATCAATTTTTAAGAGACAAAAAAGGAATATTTCAAATTCAAACCAGCATTACAGTACAGTTTTATGCGTATTCTCACCACCCGAATCCGCTCAAACACATCATTCCGACACGTCAAAAAGCCATTATGAACCACCCGAAAAGCCTTTCCTGATGTTCCAAAAAGGCTTTTCGGTAAAACAAAACAAACCGTTTCTTGATTCCCAAATATCTTACGCGCTGATTATAAACGAGTTAAGCAACCAGCACGACAATCGGATATTTGTCAGTAAAACCTCTTTTCTATACTTTGGCAGCAGTCTCATTGATTTGACAGAAAATAAATATGCGGAACCGCACATACGTTCCGCATATTTATACACATACATTCCTTTTTCACCAATCAGTATCCGGCTGCCGTTCCTCGTCCGTGTTTCGTGCTAATGTCAGGCTGACTGCACGACGCATTTATTCCAAAGTGGCGGGCTACACCTGTTTAAACGGCAAACAAGATGAGGTCAGCAGCACATAAAAAGAACGGCAACACGGCAATCATATATATATAATGTATTGCAGTATGATGCGTACTCTGGTTTAAAGAAATGGGAAACACGTAATAAAATACAGAATACAGAAAGACTTTAATCCTTCAGATAATCATCCGGAAACGAGAATTCATTAATCATCTTTCCGTCATTCATGCGTATCCAACTTCTGAAACCACGTCTGCCCTCCTCCATTTCAATAACCCGTGCACCGTTGCCTCCGGGGATGTCATAATAAGTATTTTTGCTTCCTGTGAACCGTCCGTAACAGAGCATCACACCCTTCCACTCCACAGCATAGTCATTCACATGATCATGTCCTACAAAAACTCCCATCACGTCTCCGCATTCAAGCATTGCCGTGAACAGTCCGCTGTTGACAACAGGAGCGCACGCCTTTTCTCTACGTGTCCCTATCAACTTCGCATCTTCATCTCTTGCAGCCTCATTATATTCTGGCAACGGAATATGGAAAAAAGCCAATGAAGGCAGTGAGCTGCCGCCATTAGCGGCTTTGAACGCCTTGCTTCTGTCTGCATACCAGTTTATCTGATCTCTCTTTATCCAGTCATAACTGTCCAAAGACTTCAGCGGAGAATACGAATTACTGTCAAATATGTATAGAACGGCGGCATCTTTGTCCCCATCATGCGATTTCAGAGTAAGCGTGTAATTTGTAACTCCGGATATTCCTGGGGTTGTCTCCGTAAGGTTACCCTTATATTTCCGTATAAGGTCAAGCAGTTCCTCACGCGACAGTCCCTGTTCGTCATCGTGATTGCCGAAGGTCATTGCAAACGGAATGCCACGCGACACCGTTGGCTGGAGCACCTCTTCAAGTCCTTTTGCCGCAGGTTTTCCGGTAACAAAGTCACCTGAAAAAACAACAAGGTCGGGTTTTTCCTCATCAAGGACACGATTCATACACTTTTCCGACACAACAGAATGCTCACTGCCGGAAACCCAATGAACGTCAGTGAACTGTACAATCTTGAACTTCCTGTCAGAACCGAATTTCAGCGTTTGGGCATTAAGTACGCAGTACATTGCAACGCCTAAGACCGATAAAACAAACCTTAATAAACTCATAATGCTTTATTATTTTAAAATAAGATATAATATATAATAAACTGATTAAATCCGGATGCGCCACTCATAGACGGTCAGTACTAATATCAGGCATACATACATTAAGCCAGCCGGCTCACGGTCTGCCGAGCCGAAGCTTATCTTATACAAAGATAGCACAAGGCGAGTGCAACGGCAAAGGTGGAAAAACCTGTTTTTACAACTTTGACACTGCCGAGCCGAAGCTTATCTTATACAAAGATAGGGAAAATAAACGACACTACAAGTGGCATCCTCCTGCTTTTATTTTACAAATCTGTTACGACACCTTCACACTGATAAATGACTAACTCCATATAAATCCCGAGCCACATTTCCATCGATGATTTCTCACATTATAAAGGGGAATGACAGAACATCTTCCATATCTTAACGTACTGATATGACTGGTAACATATGGAGAGGAAGCAAAAGAAAGACATGAAACAATATACAGAACACAGCCCTCACGCCATATATAAAAAGCCATTACGACACAAATGAAATATATAAGGGCGATGAAACAAAAGAAAAACATGCGGACAGAATTTGCCGATACATAAATGCACCTACAGGTCCATCCTGTCTTCACACAATATCATTATACTTATTAATTCATAAAAAATTTGTGATATACCCTAATTTGTACTATATTTGCATATATTGTTTCTTTTCACTAAGATATAAAAAAACAGAAGATGTCTTATTGGTTCGTATTTTGCAATGGAAACATTTTGCTGAGAAAAACAGGCAGCAGCACATACACGATTCCGTGTCAGGAACATGCTCCAACGGAAACAGACGAAAAGACTAATATCATCAACGTTCCGTCATCAATTGAAGGGACCGGCATAAAAACATATGCAATAAAAGACCATTCGCTGATAGACTGTCCGGAGTTTGAGTGGTGTGGTCTCAGACAGTCTTATTACAAACTGTCCTATAATCTGTATTTGAAAGCCGGGAAGTGTGAGGAGCTGGTGTATTGGGACGCAAACACCCAGTTTTGCGGCGCATGTGGAGCACGCATGAAAAAACACACGGAGATATCCAAGGTGTGTACGAACTGCGGCAAGGAAGTATGGCCGCAATTGTCCATTGCAATTATTGTACTTGTGAGTCGCGGTGATGAGCTGCTGTTAGTCCATGCCAATAACTTCAAATACGATTTTTACGGTCTTGTGGCAGGCTTTGTAGAAACAGGAGAGACTCTGGAAGAGGCTGTGACACGGGAGGTTAAGGAGGAGACAGGACTGAAGATAAAGAACATCAGATATTATGCGTCACAGCCATGGCCCTATCCTTCCGGACTGATGGCTGGTTTCTATGCCGAGTATGAAAGCGGTGAAGTCACGCTGCAATATTCTGAATTGAAAAGCGGAGGATGGTTTAACAAGAACAATCTGCCGCGCATTCCGGAAAAGCTGAGCATAGCACGGCAACTAATAGACAATTGGCTGGAACAACATTAGATACGAGTTTCAAGAAATGAGAAATGTAAACTGGGGATTCATAGGTTGCGGTGAGGTGACCGAAAAAAAATCAGGACCGGCTTTTAACGAAGTGCCGGGCTCACGTGTAGTTGCCGTAATGAGCCGCAACACTGAAAAAGCACGCTCATACGCGGAAAGACACGGTATTCCGAAATGGTACACAGACCCGTTGTCACTTATAGACGACAGTGATGTGAATGCTGTATATATAGCCACCCCTCCATCAAGTCACGCTACATTTGCCATTATGGCGATGAGGGCGGGCAAGCCTGTATACATAGAAAAGCCTCTGGCTGCAAGCTATGAAGACTGTGCACGTATAAACCGCGTGAGCCAGCAGACCGGTGTTCCGTGCTTCGTTGCATACTACAGGCGATATCTGCCCTATTTCAAAAAAGTGAAGAAAATAATTGAAGAAGGAACAATAGGCGTCATTTCAAACGTGCAGATAAGATTTTCTGTTCCTCCGCGCGACCTTGACTATCAGGGCAACCAGAACCTCCCATGGCGTCTGCAGCCTGACATATCCGGAGGCGGTTACTTTTATGACCTCGCACCTCACCAGCTTGATATACTTCAGGAGATTTTCGGTGTCATCACGCACGCCCATGGATATTGCGCCAACCGTGCCAATCTGTATAACGCGGAAGACAATATAAGCGCATGTTTCATGTTCGAGAACGGTGTCCCGGGAAGCGGCTCATGGTGTTTTGTAGGACACCAGAGCGCAAAAGAAGACAAAGTGGAGGTTATTGGAGATAAAGGCATGCTGTCATTTTCAATATATAATTATGACCCGATATATCTTGTCACAAGCGAAGGAGTGACTAATATTGTCGTGCCCAATCCTCCATATGTGCAGCTTCCGATAATAAAAGCTGTGATAGAAGACCTGCAAGGCACAGGTGTATGTAATTGTACAAGCGTAAGCGCAACTCCCGTGAACTGGGTACTCGACCGCATATTAGGAAAACTGTAATATGAAGGCGGTATTTATATTGTTGGCTTTTATATTTCTGTCGCCAGACTGCCATGCGTCCAATGACAGTATCCCGGAGAAACGTTCTTTCTGGGGTAAGATTGCGGACGGACTATATGGCTTTGTAAAGAATTTCAGCAGAGTAGACACCAACTATATTGAGCCGCAACATTACAACTACACTCTGATGCTGCAAAACACAAACACATACGAAATATACCGCATATCGACGCCTAACGGAAATGTGTTCACATTCGCCCCGCAACCATCAATAAAATTAGGACCTTACGCCGGATGGAGGTGGGTGTTTCTCGGATACACGATTGACCTTACACATCTTAACGACAGAAACACAAAAAAAGAGTTCGACCTAAGCCTGTACAGTTCACAGATAGGCATTGACCTTTTCTATCGCAAGACCGGCAATGACTATAAGATGCGCTATGTCTATCTTGGAGAAAACGTGGACACATCTCCCATGAAAGACATAAGTTATGACGGTCTTACTGCAAGTATCAAGGGTTTTAACATATATTACATTTTCAACCACAACCGTTTTTCTTATCCGGCGGCATTCAGCCAGAGCACCGTACAACGCCGCAGTTGCGGCTCGCCAATGGTGGGAGTCGGGTATACAAAACATACTCTCAGCGTTGACTGGAAAAAACTAAATTCTGTAATATCTGAGGTTCTTGGCAGTGAGATAGCGGACAGTTACGTGGACAAGAACGTTATTTCCGGAAAGATAAAATATACAGATGTATCTGTATCAGGAGGATACGGATACAATTGGGTATTTGCGAAGAACTGGCTTTTCGCATCATCCCTGTCTCTGGCATTGGGATATAAGCACACAACAAGCGATGTGGATCATACGAACTTTTCGTTCAGGGATTTCTCCATAAAGAACATGAACATAGACGGCGTAGGGCGTTTTGGCATTGTATGGAACAATACCAAATGGTATTTTGGGGCAAGCACCATACTGCATTCATACAATTACAGTAAAAAACAATTCTCCACCAACAATTTCTTTGGAAGCCTCAACATTTACATTGGCTTTAATTTTGATAAAAAATGACGTACATGAAATATCTGCTATCTTTGATAATCGTATTATGCCGGTGTTTGCCAGCCTATACACAGGACGGAGTGAAATACTCGCAAAAAGACAGTATCGTGGCAACAGAGCTCTTAAAGTCGTGCATGAATGAATGTAAGACAAAAGACAACTGTCTTATGTATTTTGCAAGAAAGCTCAAATCCGTCCCTTATGTGGCAAGAACGCTGGAGGGCGGAGAGTGCGAGCGACTGGTTGTAAACCTTCGCCAACTGGACTGCACAACATATGTTGAGAATGTGATTGCACTATATCTGTGCATAAAAAACGAAAAAACGACTTTCCGTGACTTCTGCAATTATCTGAGAAATATAAGGTATGAGAATGGCATTGTGACATACCCCACCCGTCTGCACTATTTCTCATATTGGATTGAACAGAACACGCTAACCGGCATTGTGAGAGAGATTGTCCCGCAAGATTCGTCCGTCACAGAGGATTCAGAATATGACATATATTATATGAGCAGTAATCCGGAAAAGTATCCTGCACTTAGAAAAGATACTTCTTTGATTGATGACATATCCGAAATGGAGAAATATTTTAATGGAAAAACTTATAGATATATACCCAAAGCAAAACTGAAAAATCCGGAATCGCTACAAGCATACATTAAAGACGGAGACATTATCGCTATCGTTACAAATAAAAAAGGACTTGACATCTCTCATATAGGTTTTGCTGCATGGCACAAAGGAAACTTGCATTTGCTTAACGCATCATCCATACATAAGAAGGTTGTGGAAGAGCCAATGTCGCTTTATAAATATATGATGCGCCATCCGTCTCAAACTGGTATAAGAATCATACGTGTTCTATAAATGACGCAACCATACATTATAATATATATATTTATGTATGATTACCCCACGGATTGTCTGTAAGGCATCATCCGTCATCCGCTCTGACGTCAGACTGACTGTTTTCCGCTTTTTATAGAAGATGTGTCCTGACCGCTTCCGTGAAAAGAGGAAAACAATATGAATGAGGTGATATGAAAGAGGAATGAAGAGCTTATAATCAAGTGAAAAGGCAACTTTGAACGTCTGACAGGATTCGGGATAAATATTAATATACACAATGATTTTTTGCCGAAATAATATTAAGGCAAAAAATCATCTCCCAGAAATATGTCATCTGACCTGATTCAACCTCCCGATAATACGTATGGGTAAATTACTCAGGCACGCAACTTGCACGTCTGCGTATCCTCGTACATCAATTGATATTGTCTCACTCGCAAAAGTACTCTACGCTAATGCATTTTTGATTACTTTAGCGAAAAACGTTTATGTCTTGGTTCAATTAACTATAGCTTATAACTTTTGCGGTTAAGTAATATCAGCATGCCTTATTTCACTCGTCTACTCCTCTGCAAACTGCCTTATTCTTTGCTCTTCAGACAATTTACATATAAGCAGCATTCCGTCTTTCTCAGCTACGATGAAATTATCCAATCCCTGTATGACAACTTTCTTTTCCTGTGTTGTATGTATTATACAATTATGAGAATCATACAGATTTATATTATCACCCAACAATGCGTTGCCATAAAGATCCCTGCGCGACTGCATTAATAACGCGCTCCATGACCCAAGATCGCTCCATCCGAAATCAGCCGGACACACGAATATGTCTTCTACCTTTTCCATAATAGCGTAATCTACAGAGATATTCTCACATTCCGGATAGATTTTATCTATCATAGTTCTTTCTTCGGGTGTTCCGTAAACGTTGATAAGGTTCTCGAAAACTTTGCCTATCTGAGGACAATACACTCTATAGGCATTCACTATCGTACTGACATTCCAGATGAAAATCCCGGCATTCCAGAAATAATTCTTTTGAGCTATATATTTCTTTGCCGTCTCCAAATCAGGTTTCTCCTTGAATGAGTCAATCCTGAATATCTCTTTGTTTCGAAGAGAGCATGAGCTCAAATCTGCCTGTATATAGCCGTATCCGGTTTCCGGACAAGTGGGTGTGATGCCAAGTGTCACAATAGCATCTGTCCCGCTGGTAAAATCAAGACACGATTTGATGATTCGATAAAATTCCTTTTGGTTTGTAACGATATGATCGCTTGGCGTAACAACAACGTTCGCCTTCGGATTTATCGATTTTATACGCCAGCTTACATATGCAATGCATGGAGCCGTATTGCGTCGACAAGGTTCCAGAAGAATATTTTCAACAGGAACTTCCGGCAGCTGCTCATGTACAATATCAAAATATTTTATGTTTGTCACAACCCAGACATTTTCCGGAGGACATATTCCTTTAAAGCGATCATAGGTGAGTTGTATTAATGACTGTCCGGTTCCAAGAACGTCAATAAACTGTTTTGGCTTGTCCGAAGAGCTCATAGGCCAGAAGCGACTTCCTATTCCTCCTGCCATTATAACCAGATGATTGTTAACCGTATCCATAAAAATATCTGTTATGTTGTATATCCTTAACAAAAATACATAAAATATTTCTAATTGAAAAATAATATGACCAATAAATTAATAAATCATTCTAACATTTTAAACATGATATTTTAAATACCGTGTCATTTATCAGAATAAAGATAATGATTTATCTTCAGAGCATGACGAACTATCATTTTCATTCAGGGATTCTTCGTCACAGTCAATGAAATGCAACATTAACTGCTGTGTCCTACATGAATTTTTATTAAGTCGATACTTCCCTCTATGTTCCGTCCTTTCTATTAGAGAATCCGAATTTCGGGAATTCCGTATTAGAAAATTTGTCACATACGCATGTACATCGTCATAAGACTTCCTGTCAAAGAAAGAATTACAAGCGTTATGTACATGAATGGATATTTTTCTAACAGACAATCCTTCATCTCCGACATAAGCCAAAACACGAAATATTTCCTTATCTAAAGACATGTATTATAAAAAGAGAGCTGCAATTAAAATTACAGCTCTCTCTTGATATTGTTTTAAAATTAAGCCAATGTGATGAGACAATCTTCATCTTTAACTTTTCCTTCTTTAAAGAGCCAGCCTATGCCTAAGAATGCTTCTTCCTTGCTTATTTTGGCAGCTTTTGCGATATCTGCCACGCTAAGCGGCTTTTCTGCGGCTGCCAATGCCTGATAGACATCTCCTGCACGGAATCCAACATTTTCAGCATTAATAACTACCTCATTCTTTTTTGCGGCTGACTTCTTTGATGTTGCAGCCTTGCTTGTAACAACCTTTTTAGTTGCAGCTTTCTTTTCTGTCATAATTTAGTATAAATAAAAACTCCAAGAATAAATCTAATCATGGATTTAATCGTGCTACAAAATTACGATTATTTTTTTATTTACTGCTTTTGTTAATGAAGAAAAAGAGGCCTTTTACTTATTGTCGGAAGCCTTCAACTATTTTCTTGATTTAAGTCAACCTTTATCTTCAATTCCTCAAGCTGTTTCTTATCCAATTCTGAAGGAGCATCAAGCATGACATCCCTTCCACTGTTGTTCTTGGGGAATGCGATACAGTCACGAATCGAATCCAACCCTGCCATTATAGACACAAAGCGATCAAGACCAAATGCGAGACCAGCATGAGGTGGCGCACCGTATTTAAATGCATTGATAAGGAACCCGAACTGTGCCATAGCTCTCTCATGTGTAAATCCAAGAATATCGAACATTTTCTCTTGGAGCTTGCAGTCATGTATACGGATGCTGCCGCCACCTACCTCTATGCCATTGCATACGAAATCGTAAGCCATCGCTCTCACGCGTTCCGGATGCTTGTCAAGCAGCGGGATATCATCGGGATTTGGCATAGTGAACGGATGGTGTGTAGCCATCAAACGCTGCTCCTCATCACTCCACTCAAACAAAGGAAAATCTACAATCCACAAACATTCAAATTTATCTTTGTCACGCAGCCCTAAACGCTCACCCATCTCAAGACGCAAAGCACACAACTGAACACGTGTCTTGTTTGGCTTATCACCGCTCAATATAAGAAGAAGGTCACCGTCATTTGCTCCGACCCTTTTCTTTAATGCCATCATTGTTTCAGGGCTGTAAAACTTGTCAATGCTGCTTTTTATTGTACCGTCTTCGTTAAACTTAACATAAACAAGTCCTTTGGCACCGATCTGCGGTTTCTTTACAAAGTCAGTAATCTGATCGAGTTGTTTTCTTGTATATCCTGCACATCCCGGAACACAAATACCTCCTATATATTCCGCATCATTGAACACCTGAAAAGATCCGCTTCCCTTCAATACGTCCATCAACTCTACAAATTCCATTCCGAATCTGAGGTCTGGCTTATCGCTGCCATAGCGCCGCATTGCCTCATTCCATGTCATCTGCTGCAACTTAGCAGGCAGTTCTACGCCACGTACCTCCTTGAACAGATGACGTGCCATATCTTCAAACAGACATATAACATCTTCCTGATCAACAAACGACATTTCACAGTCTATCTGCGTAAATTCCGGCTGACGGTCTGCGCGCAAATCCTCATCACGGAAGCATTTGGCAATCTGAAAGTACCTGTCAAAACCGCTAACCATAAGCAACTGTTTCAGAGTCTGAGGGCTTTGAGGCAAAGCGTAGAACTGTCCCGGATTCATACGGGAAGGGACGACAAAATCCCTCGCACCTTCCGGAGTACTTCCAATAAGAATAGGAGTCTCGACTTCGATAAAGTCCTTCGAGTCAAGGAAATTCCTTATAAGGATAGTCATACGGTGGCGCAATTCCAGATTCTTTCGTACAACCGGACGTCTAAGATCAAGATAACGATATTTCATTCTGATATCATCACCGCCGTCGGTCTTATCTTCTATCGTAAACGGGGGCGTCATACTCTCGGAAAGAACGTTCAGAGTATTGACAATTATCTCTACGTCTCCTGTCGGAAGATTCGGATTCTTACTCTGACGTTCGCTCACAACTCCTGTCACCTGCACACAGTACTCACGTCCAAGCTTCCCTGCCCTGTCACACAGTTCGATGCTGTCAGCTTCGTTGAACACAAGCTGAGTTATACCATATCTATCGCGCAAATCGACAAATGTCATTCCGCCCATTTTTCTTACGCGTTGAACCCATCCTGCCAACGTAACGGTTTTGCCGGAATCAGAAAGCCTTAGCTCTCCACACGTATTACTTCTATACATATTTTATTATAAACATTTTTACTTTCTGCAAAAGTACAACAATTCTTTGAAAAGCAGAAAAAACACGACATATATATTCTCGCTTAATGCAAACCACAAGCAATCAACGCCTATTACGGTTTAAGATTTGCAGTGATATATTAATTATTGTGAAAATAAAGACATGGTCTCCTACATCACTATATCTTTTTTATTACTTTTGCAATGAAATAAAACAACACATTATGAAAAGGATTCTTTTTATATCTCTTTTATTGTTGTCCACTGTAAATTTTGCTCTGGCACAAAAAAAATACGCCGAAATTAAATTTGAGAACACGACATACGATTTTGGCAAATTTCCTGAAAGCGATCCGGTACAGAAATGTGTATTCACATTTACAAATACCGGGAATACGCCTCTTGTTATAAAACAGGCTATCGCAAGTTGTGGCTGCACAGTTCCTTCATACACAAAGAAGCCTATTGAACCAGGTGAGAAAGGTGAGATTAAAGTCACATACAGCGGAAGAGGAACATTTCCCGCACGTTTCAAGAAAACCATAACCGTACGCACAAACGGTGTCAATGAGACAGTACGCCTATACATTGTAGGTGAGATGACTGAAGAAAAATAAATACAAAATCATTTTCACATAATCAAGACATAATAATCTCCAATTACCGAAACATGTATTTGGAGATTATTTCTTTTATAAAAAACATCTACACTGGCAGATATAAATCCATTTATAATAACAACACCTGTCACATAGCATGATATTTTATTTCTCAGCTACCGGTAATACAAAATGGGCTGCAAGGCAAATTTGTAAAAGCACTGGGGATGATTTGTTATATATACCGGATATCGTCAACAAACACGAGTTCACTCTAAAAGACGGTGAATCCATCGGATTCTGTTTCCCTGTACACGGATGGCGACCACCAATAATCGTGAGGGAATTTGTCAGACGGCTGCATATATCCAACTATAAAGACAATTACTGTTATGCTGTATGTACAGCCGGTGACACCGTTGGTGAGACAATCAGGCTACTCGAACATGACCTTTCAATATCCGGGATAACCCTCAACAGTTCATTTTCGCTGATTATGCCCGAGTCATACGTCGGTCTGCCATTTATGGATGTCGACACTCCTCAAAAAGAGAAACAGAAAATAAACGATGCCGACAGGACTTTGCAACAATACATAAATCACATCAGGGCAAAGCAACGCGGCTTGAGAAATCTCACCATAGGGCGATGGCCTCGGATTAACAGCCGCCTTATCGGTCATCTGTTCCTGAAATATCTTGTAAAGGATACGCCATTCAGAGTGAACAATGACAAATGCATCAAATGCGGCATATGCTCGAGCATATGCCCTGTACACGACATAAAGGGCGGTATCGGAACCAAACCGGAATGGTTGCACAACGGCAAATGTCTCACATGCTTCTCATGCTACCATCACTGCCCTACAAAAGCTATCAGCTTCGGTTCTGCAACCAGGAATAAAGGACAATACTGGTACGGGCACAAAAAGAATCCGACACTAAAACAACCAAATCAAAAATAATATGAGACACATTCTAATTATTTTCATGCTTATGGCATGTGCAGTCACGTCCCGGGCTGCGAAAGCCAATTCCACGCCATTCTCTGTAAAGCAGAGCGACGGGACTACAATAACTGTCAGACTTCACGGTGACGAGAATTTCAGCTGGTACACCACCATGGACAACGTGGTTCTTGCACGTTCGGGCAATGACTTCTTTATCGCAGACATTGATGCCATCGGCAACATCACGCCAACCTCACAGCTCGCCCATGAGAAAGAAGAACGTTCGTCAAATGAAATCTCGCTCGTTAAAAAACAGAATCTGAAAGCGTTCTTCTCTGATAACGCAGACAAGAACCGTATCCCCATGTTACGTGAACCTATTGCACCGACATACAATCCTCCATATTTTCCCAGCACGGGCTCTCCTACTGCCATTGTCATACTTGTGGAGTTCAAGGACGAGAAGTTCACAGTGAATGATCCCCAAGCAGTATTCGACCAGTATCTCAACGGTGACGAACAGAAAGAAATGGGCTATGGAGAAAGCCTCAACTACGGAAGTGTGAAAAAATTCTTCACCGACATGAGCTTCGGAAAATACCAACCTAACTTCGATATCATTGGTCCTGTAACACTGTCAAAGGACATGGCATATTATGGAAAGAACAGCGGTTCTACAAAAGACGTCAACTGTAGTGAAATGATAAAGGAAGCCTGCGCTCTGGCTTCTGAAAAGACAGACTTCTCCACACCTAAATACGACATCAACGCCGACGGCATTGTAGACCTTGTATATATAATATATGCAGGATACGGAGAAAGCAACGGTGCCGACCCGAACACAATCTGGGCGAAATCAGGTATCGGAAGTTTCGGAACATACAACGGCATGAGCGTGCAGCGGTATGGTCTGAACAATGAGCTGAACTCCAATCCTTATGTTACATCAGGTATGTTTGTAACACCCAAAATAAACGGAATCGGGCTGTTCTGCCATGAGTTCTCACACTGTCTCGGGCTCCCCGACCTTTATCCTTATTCAGCCGCCGCACAGATAGACAATCAAGCGATGGAATACTGGAGCATCATGGACGGAGGCGAGTACACTTACTACGGATATTGCCCTACCGCCTACACGGCATGGGAACGCGAAGCTCTCGGATGGCATTCCATCACCACACTTGAGAACAACGCCACCATTACTGCCACACCTATAAGCGACGGCGGGCAGTCATACAAGATGGTGAACAATGCCGACGAATCTGAATACATCGTACTTGAAAACATCCAGAAGAAAGGATGGAACAGTTATTCCATCGGACACGGTCTCATTGCCTACCATGTGAAATGGCCAAAGAGTACGGTTGCATTCAACGACCGTCCTAACGAGACACCCGAGAAGCCGGGCTTTGCCCTAATCCCAGCCGACGGCATACTCATATCGTCATATAATCAAGAACTCGAAAAAGAATACCAGAGCAGCCACAAGGGTGACCCATTCCCCGGAGAAAAAAACGTCACATCGCTGACTTACGATATGGGATTGCCAAACTTCCGATGGTACACAGAAGGTCCGGAAGTAAAGAAGGCTCTCAGAAACATAACAGAGGACACTACCGCAGGAACTGTTACCTTCAACTATGTGCATGACACAAGCACCGCCATCGGCATTCCGTCTGTCATCCCGACAGAAGACGACACACGCGTTTATACTATTAACGGCACATACATCGGGAATGACAAGTCCGCAGCCGGTAAAGGCATATACATCACCGGAGGAAAGAAAATAATAATGAAATAAGAATAATTTCTCTGAAAAGAAACAGTGGCACGGAAGTAATCGCGCCACTGTTTTTTATATCCTGACAAATACCATAATCCACAAAGCCGACACCAGCCGACACCGCACAACTGCCATCACCACCAATATGGCTTTTCGTCAATAAATACAAGAACCTTAGCATTCGCATCACTATATCCTGTACTGTTATCAACAAGACTGTCGTTCACAAATGTCAGATAAGTCAGCAAAGGATGCGAATAACAGTACGGACCGAGTTTGCCGTCCCTGTTATAGTAAATCTTCGGGAAATATTTTTTCTTGAAACAAGCCTTGTTCCTCTCCGACATCTTAAAGAAGTTATTCTTATAATCTGTCTTTGAGACACCGCAGCCCATAATGAAAAACACATCCTCGCCATCCACATTGCATATGAAGCTGACAGGATATTTATCAAGCTCGGCTGGGTCTGCGAAAGGCCTGAGCACATAGCGTACAGTCGAGTCATTTATTGTCTTGCACCATACACTGGTATAAACCTTGGTACCCTCATATGCAGGATGCTGGTCTTCTCTCTTCCTGTATTCTATTATCTCCCGTTCCAATGCCTTGTTGTTAAGCACAAGACGATCGAAATCACAGTTCTTTTCCTCGCGGCAGCCACACAAAACCAACAACAGTATAACCGCAGCTACTGTATTAAACAACACCTTCGCTTTCATAAACATTACATTTTTATTTAATTATTTACACATTATCTTCATTTCCATCCGTAGGCAGGTGCATTATCATAATTTAGCATCACCGTTTTTATACAGCCTCCATCATTTAAGAATAAAACAATCACTACCAGAAATACTCCTTGTCACCCACTCTTACTTTCACTCTGTCGAAAGGCATGCCTCGCTTATATGCCTTACTTACAAGTCTGTCGTTAATGAATGTGAGATGACAGTGTTCCGGATGGGAAATACCTATTACTCCTGTATTTATACGACCTTCTTCGTAAAGCTCCGGAAAATACTTTCTCTTGTAACGCTCTTTGTCTTCATCAGACCATTTAAAAGGATTATTATTACGAAAATCCATCCTCGATGCTCCAATCTGTGAGAAAAAGAACACGTCCTCACCATCTACTCTACATATAAAAAGAATCGGATCCATATCCAAACCATCGGGATACGACCATGGGAAAAGCGTGTATCTCACAGTAGAATCGTTTATCGTCTTGCACCATACTCCGGTATATACTTTAATTCCATTGTAAAAAGGATATTGATCTGACCGTCCTCTATATTTTATTATCTCCCGTTCCAACACCTTGTTGTTCAATACCATGCGGTCGAAATCACGGGATTTGTCTTTATGGCAACCGCAAAGCATTAACAATACAATAAATACGAATATTGCTTCGTGCATTTTCATAATTATCCTTCTTTAAGTCAATTTATTATTATCATTACGCCGACCCGTCATAAGACATATTCTGAGTGTATATTTGTCATTCATTATTTCCGTATTGTCTTTAAATGCACATCTTTCCATTATGCATAAACTACAACTAATGCGAGTTTACTGCCCTGGCTGATAAAATATTTATAGCACACGGATCGTTGTCCTATATCGATTCTATACGTCTGAGTGAAAGACACACATTCTTGCTTATAATAATGTTTGGGGGTGATACGGAAGATTTCAACCCGACATTTCTCTTCATGAACCGTTTCAAAGAGATAATTTCGACATCGCCAACCGCAACATCCGCGACATACACATTGTACGGTCTTAATATGCTGTTCCAGTTGTTCACCATTCTGCTACTCTTTACAATATCCGAGAAACAGCCTTTGTCTATATTCCTTGACAACGACTGCCTGCGCCTTATGTATTCCTCGGTCATCTCAACGGTTGCCGTTCCTCCAAAACTGAGGTCTAAATAAATCTTGCACGTATCCGATATTCCTACCTCCAAAGGCAAAGAGTCCAGCGCATTACTCATCATCATAAAATTCTGCTCATAGCTTGTCTTGAAGTATTTTTGCTTATAATCACCGATAAATGCCACTGTAGTGTCGTTATAACCTACCGGATGATGTACTACATAATTTATTCCTTCCTCAATTTTAACAATATCTTCATCTGCATATGCTGACTTTGCTTTTACAAGATACTCAGACAGTTCATTGCCGGATTGGAGATGAAACGAATAATATCTGGGAGAATAATAAACATTATACGATATGCAGAGCGTGGTGTCACTACCGCTTGTTTTCTTATCCACGGCTGCGTTGTCACACGACATCATCACATAAAGCAGTAATAAAAAAACTAAAATTATATTCTTCATATCATACTGTATTTTTATTATGATGTATATACCATATTATACATATCTCCCCCAAACTGTGAAAGGAACAACCGTCTAAATATAAAGTTCCTTTTCTCCTATTTTTATCTTGAACTTATCCACATGACATCCGCGGCTGATTCTTTTGTCTATCAGCTTTCCGTTCAGAAACGTCAGATAACAGTTCTCACCGTCATATACTGTCTGATACCACTCCCTGCCTGTGCGCTGTGCCTCATACTCCTGTGGGTAATATTTCCTAAGATAATACATATAAGCCCACTCGTCCATATCAAAAAGCATATCCGGATAAGAATTTGCAGCAACCATTGTGAACATAACGTCACGTCCGCCCACCCTGCACACGAAGTGGAAAGGTGAGACACGCCAGCTCCAGCCCTGTGATTTATAAAACAATATGTATCTTTTTATAGAGTCATTAATATCCTTACAACCTACATTCACCATGAAATTCCTGTTGCCGTTCTCCTGTTCCTTCTCTTTGGTAAAAGCTATTATCTCACGCTCCAACTCCTTATTGTCAAGCTCCAGAAAATATTCTTCCGGACGCGCGTCATGTCTGCATCCTGCAAGAAGTAACAGACATACCGATAAGAACACGACTGTCTTAAACACTTTTCTCATATTATTATATTTATATCCATTCCATACGTTTATCTATAATCCTGCCATACAGGAAGGTGATTATACACTTCTTGTATCTTATCTGAGGCGGATACACTTTCTTTCCGGCTTTGTACAGGCTGTACTCTTCCGGAAAGTATTTTTTCATGAAATATTCCTTATCCTCTTTCCTCATTCTGAACAGAGGACGCCTGCGGTCATATCCCGCCATCATCGTAACGAGAACATCATAATCTCCCGCCTTACTCACAAATTCAAACGGATAATCCCATGAGTCTGACGAGAAATCACAATAAAGTCCGCAACGGCTTATCGAATCATTCACCTGCCAATAACGCATGTTGACGACAAAATCTCTGCCATCATAAAGCTTTTTCTTTTCATCGGCAAAATCTATTATTGCCTTCTCCAACTCACTGTTCTTTATACTCAGCGAGTGTCTGTATTCAGTCTTGTCGCATGAGAAAAGGCATGCAAGCACAACCGTTAATATAATAATCCTGTTCATTATCATCTCCTCCTCTCTATCTTTTGTAAACCATCCCACGCTACCAGGGATATTCCTTGTCATCTACCCTTACCTTCACTTTGCCGAAAGAAATCCACTATTAAAGTACATTATACATCGGACTTTCTACATTTCATTATACTTGTCATACAATAGCTACCAGAAATACTCCTTGTTCCCCACTCTTACTTTTACTCTGTCGAAAGACATGCCTCGCTTATATGCCTTACTTACAAGACTGTCTTTGATAAATGTGAGATGACACAGTTCCGGATGGGAAATACCTATTACTCCTGTATTTATACGACCATCTTCGTAAAGCTCAGGAAAATACTTTCTCTTGAAGTGCTCTTTGTCTACATCAGACCATTTAAAAGGGTTATTACGAAAATCTATCCTCGATACTCCGAACTGGGATAAAAAGAACACATCTTCACCACCGACATTACATAAAAAAAAACGGTCTCGTATCTAAAGCATCAGGATATGATAGTGGGGCAAGCGTGTATCTCACTGTAGAATCGTTTATCGTCTTGCACCATACGCTGGTATAGACTTTAATTCCCTCATAAAAAGGATATTGATCTGACCGTCCTCTATATTTTATTATCTCCCGTTCCAACACTTTGTTATTCAATACCATGCGGTCAAAATCACGGAACTTGTCTTTATGACAACCACAAAGAAACAACAGGAACAATACATATAACAACACCACTCTATTATTCATCATACTTTCTAATTAATCTCTACTGTAATCAGATTATGAATTTACGATACACTACGATTGACAAGAAAAGCCAGAATCTATATCAATTATCAATATTCAATTGTACATCTGAATGATTTTTACAGTCAATGTATCAGCCGTCTGCATATTTTTCATACTCTTTTTCATCCCGTTCATCGAGCGCAAGATACAGTTACCGTAACTGTCATACTGATAAAAGACCGACGCGGTACGCGATTGTCCGGAAACATATAGTCCCGCACTGAAAAAGGCAAGTGTAATGAACAATCTTCTCATATCTTAAAGTTTTTAGTTATTTTCTATTATAGAACTGTCAAAAAGAACGTGTGATGAGTGCTCTTCACCGGTAATACCAGCCAACTGCAAAACCGTGCATGATTACAGCATAACCGGACATGTGTTCATCATTACCGCAAATATACACTTTTTTCAAATACAAAGAAAGAAAATGAATGAAAATATATGCCGTATCATAGTTATTTGAAGCTGTACTGGGAAAAATCCTACTGAATGATGACTGACAATGCGAAAAAAGACTTCAAATCATTTACCGGCTTTTTCAAGACACGAGGCTTATGTCTATTATAATATATAAAGATGTAGTGATGTTACTATCATGTATAGAGAAAAGTACAAGATGTAAGCCTCGGAACGTTTCATTTATGATGATGGCGCGGTGTCAGGGAAAGGCATCGACAATGAGGACACGAAGCGAAAGACTCTTCCGTGCTGCATAAATATACACATATGGAAGTAAAATATTTTGACAATATGAAATCGCAAAAGAGAGTGCCGGAAACCTGTAAAAGCCGTTACGGACAACAGTCTGCGACGTTCCGGCACATGAAATATGGACAATGACGCCATGAAACGGGCTCTTCGGGTATACGGGAAGGGCATTATAACGGCACGAGAAAGTGCTTTCTGATGTGTAAAAGAGGCTTTTCCGCATCACGGGAAAGCCTCTTCCGCACGACCGGAACAAGTCTTTCAAGGTTCAGACATCCGTAAGACTCTGACTATAAGGAACTTGAAAAGAGCACTCAGAATCAGCGTATTTGCAGTCGGAAATCATGCGGACAGAACGGAGGCATTCTCGCGGAGTTGTCGATGTATAAATATGCAATGACGTCTTGCCCGTGTATATTTATGCATGATGGCATCGCGCGTCTCTAACGCGCCCTATTCCGCTGTGCGTGAAAATCACCCGACCGTGACTTTTATGGCTCTGAAGAACAGATAATGACAAAAAGAAAGCGCGCACATGCTGAGTGATCATAGCATGTGCACGCTATTATTAATGTATGCTACAGTAAGGCTCAATATTCTCTTTCGCCGAAGATGGCAGTTCCAACCCTGACCATTGTCGAACGGCACTGCACCGCCACGTGATAGTCGTGGCTCATACCCCAGCTGCGTTCGCAGAATCTGTCGTCATCGGCAAAATACTTCTGCTTCACCTCATCGAAGAACGAGGCTGCCATACTGAACTCCGAGCGTATCTGCCCCTCGTCGTCCACGTTGGACGCCATCATCATAATGCCGCATATGCACACATGGTCGAGCGCGCGCCACTCGCCTTCCTCGAGCATTTTGCGGCAGTCGTCGAGCGACAGCCCGTACTTTGTGTCCTCCTCGGCAATGTGAAGCTCGAGCAGCACTTTTATGACACGGTTGTTAGCCTCAGCCTGTCGGTTGATTTCCTTCAGAAGCTTCAGCGAGTCCACAGCCTCTATCATGGCAATGTACGGCGCGATGTGCTTCACCTTGTTTGTCTGCAGATGTCCGATGAAGTGCCACTCTATGTCCTTCGGCAGGCTCTTTGCCTTAACGGCAAGTTCCTGTTCGCGGCTCTCTCCGAACACCCGCTGACCTGCGTCGTATGCCTCCATGATGCACTCTGACGGATGGAACTTGCTGATTGCCACGAGGCGCACTCCCTCAGGCAGCGCGCTCCTCACCTCGCGCAGATTGCGTGCCACGTCAGTCTCCATCACACAGTCTCCTCCTGAGTCTCGTATTCGGGCTTGTCGTCGCGTTCCTCTTTCTTCAGCGGGGCGTTGTGTTCATACACGTCCATTATCTTCGTCTCGGAGATGTTGGCTATCATATAATCAATTGCCGAACCGTTCATCACCTCCTCAATGTTCTTCACCGCACCGTTGAAGTCGGACGCCTGCACAAGATAGTTCACGCTCGTGCGCTTCTCCTTCTCGGTCTTCTCGTCTATCGTTATGAACGTAAGCTTTGCCTTGTACCAGCGGTCGTCTGAGGCATTGTCGCTGAAAAACACCTCTCCATAAGTGGCAGGCGTTATGTTCTTCACCTCAAACTCACCGCTTATATATGGTTCCATCTCCTGTGTTATGGTTTCCTCAGCCTCTCCAAAACTCAGAGCGTCGACCACGTAGGTCTCACTCACCTTCTTCTGTCCGCCGTCTTCTGACTGACGGTCGTAGCGTACGGTTGTCTCAAACCAGTTAGTTGTTCTCGATCTCATATACTTATTATAAATGTTATACTATACTTTTCTTCCGGCGGCAAAAGTAGCAATTAATTCCGAAAAACGCATAACGAAAAATACGAAATGCGGACATCTGGCAATAAAATCGTAAAAAAACCATGAGGCACTGGCTAATATAAATTTATTTATTAACTTTGCGGATAAATAAAAACTTACAACTGTACAATGCCGGAAATATCAATCAGGGGACTTGAAATGCCCGAATCGCCTATCAGAAAGCTTGCACCGCTGGCTGCCGATGCGAGAAAACGGGGCATAAAGGTCTATCATCTCAATATAGGACAGCCCGATCTGCCCACACCTCAGGTGGGTCTGGACGCGCTGAAGCACATTGACCGCACCGTGCTGGAGTACTCTCCGTCGCAGGGCATACGGTCATACAGGGAGAAACTCACAAAGTATTACAAAAGGTTCAACATCAATGTAGACGCCGACGACATCATCATTACAGCCGGAGGCTCCGAGGCTGTGTTGTTCGCTTTCATGTCGTGCCTCAACCCGGGCGACGAGATAATAATCCCGGAACCGGCATACGCCAACTACATGGCGTTCGCCATATCGGCTGGAGCGAAGATACGCACCATCGCGACAACCATAGAGGAAGGGTTCTCACTGCCGAAGGTGGAGAAGTTCGAGGAGCTTATCAACGAGCATACGCGCGCCATAATGATATGCAACCCCAACAATCCGACAGGCTATCTGTACACCCGCAGGGAGATGAACCAGATACGCGACCTGGTGAAAAAGTACGACCTGTATCTTTTCTCGGATGAGGTCTACCGCGAATACATCTACACCGGCTCGCCCTACATCAGCGCATGCCATCTTGAAGGCATCGAACAGAATGTCCTGCTTATAGACTCCGTGTCTAAAAGATACAGCGAGTGCGGTATAAGAATAGGCGCGCTGATAACAAAGAACGCCGAGGTGAGAGCCGCCGTGATGAAACTGTGCCAGGCACGTCTGTCACCGCCGCTCATAGGACAGATAGTGGCTGAGGCGTCGCTCGACGCGCCTGAGGAATATTACCGCGACGTTTACGATGAATATGTTGAACGGCGCAAATGCCTCATCGACGGGCTTAACCGCATACCCGGAGTATATTCTCCGATACCCATGGGGGCATTCTACACGGTAGCAAAGCTGCCCGTAGACAGTTCGGAGGACTTCTGCCGCTGGTGTCTTGAAGAGTTCTCTTATGAAGGAGAGACGGTGATGCTTGCCCCCGCAGCAGGTTTCTACACCACACCGGGAGCTGGCAACAACGAGGTGAGAATAGCTTACGTACTGAAAAAAGAAGATCTGGAGCGTGCCCTCATTGTCCTGAGAAAGGCTCTTGAGGCTTATCCGGGACGCACTGACGACAAATAGATGAATCTGCCTCTTTTCATATCCAGACGCATATATTCCGCACAGGAGAACGACAGGCGCAAGGTCTCACGTCCTGCCATACGCATTGCCACAGCCGGTGTGGCAATAGGGCTGGCTGTGATGATTGTCAGTGTGAGCGTGGTGTTCGGATTCAAGCACACCATACGCGACAAGATTGTGGGGTTCGGAAGCCACATACAGGTGGCTGACTTCATGACATTGCAGACATCGGAGACGCAGCCCATACAGATGGACGACTCGGTAATGAATGTTCTCAGGAAGCAGCCGGGCGTGAAGCATGTGCAACGCTATGCCATGACGCAGGGCATACTGAAGACCGACAACGAGTTTCTTGGAGTGATGTTCAAAGGTGTGGGACCGGAGTTCGACTCCACATTCATACATAAAAACATGCTTGAAGGCAGCATTCCGAAGTTTTCCGACAAGAAGAGCGGTAACCGGATACTCATCTCCAAGGCTATGTCGGACAAGCTCGGACTGAAATGCGGAGAAAGGATATTCGCATACTTCATCAATCAGGACGGTGTAAGAATGAGGCGGTTCACCGTTTCGGGAATATACCGCACCAATCTTACGCAATACGACAACACAATATGCTTCACCGATTTATATACCACCGTGAAGCTCAACGGATGGAATGAGAACACTGCGACGGGCGCGGAAATATCCGTGAACGACTTCGACCGCATGAAGGAAACGGAGGACGCAATAAGCAGGAACGTCAACCGCACCACCGACAGCTACGGTCATACATACACGTCGAAGAACATAAAGGAGCTCAACCGTCAGATTTTCTCATGGCTCGAACTGCTCGACCTGAATGTCTGGATTATACTTGCCATAATGACAGCTGTGGCAGGTGTGACCATGATTTCGGGTCTGCTGATCATCATTCTTGAGCGTACCTCGATGATAGGTCTGCTCAAAGCCCTCGGAGCACGCAACAGAATGATAAGGCATACATTCCTATGGTTCGCCGCATTCATCATAGGCAAAGGACTGATAATTGGCAACATACTCGGCATTGGCATAATTCTGCTGCAAAAACTTACGGGATTCGCCAAGCTCGACCCAGCCACATACTATGTGAATACCGTTCCTGCCGAACTCAACCCGCTTGTCATTATCATGCTCAACGCCATGACCATGATTGTCTGCATCTTTGTGCTGACAGCTCCAAGCTATCTCATCGCGCATATTCATCCGGCAAGGTCAATGCGCTACGAATAATTAGCCGGATGCCAAAACAAAAATTGCACAAAACTTTTGGGGATGTGCAGATAAGATATTATCTTTGCACACAAATATGAATTCTGTGCAATGGAACAAATACCAAGCTTCAACTCGTATATTGAACGAAGTATAATAGACAACTGGGACAGAGACGCCCTGACGGACTATAAAGGTGTTACACTGCAATTCCATGATGTGGCAAGAAAGATAGAGAAGCTGCACATCATGTTCGAAAACAGCGGAGTACAACGCGGAGACAAAATCGCCATGTGCGGACGAAACAGCAGCAACTGGGGCGTGGCACTGCTTGCCACACTGACATACGGTGCTGTTGCCGTGCCCATACAGCATGAGTTCACACCTGACCAGATATATAACATTGTAAACCACAGCGATGCCAAGATTCTTTTTGTAGGCGACATCGTGGCGACAACGATAGATCCGGAGGAGATGCCAAACCTCGAAGGCATCATATACATTCCCGATTACTCACTCGTAATATCAAGGACAGAAAAGCTGTCGTATGCCAGAGAGCACCTCAATGAGATGTTCGGGAAGAAATACCCGAAATATTTCCGTAAGGAACATCTGCATTATTATAAGGAGCAAAGCCCTGACGAACTTGCCATGATCAATTACACAAGCGGTACGACCGGATTTTCCAAAGGTGTGATGCTGCCCTACCGGGCAATCTGGGGCAACCTTGACCACATTCTTTTCAAACTGAAGGACAAAGTGAAACCGGGCGGTAACATAGTGTGTACACTGCCTATGGCTCACATGTACGGACTTGCGGTCGAATTCTTCTTCGGATTCCTCAACGGCTGCCACCTTTATTTCCTGACACGCCTTCCGTCTCCTACACTTATAGCTGAGACATTCGCGGAAATAAAACCGTCAATCATCGTGACCGTGCCTTTGGTCGCCGAGAAGATTATCAGAAAGAAAATACTTCCTGTAGTACAGACAAACAGAATGCGTCTGCTTCTCAACATGCCGGTAATAAGCAAGAAAGTGAAGCAGAAAATACGCGAGCAGGTGCTCGAGGTGTTCGGAGGCAAAGCCTATGAAATGGTTGTCGGAGGCGCTCCCATCAACCAAAGCATCGAGACATTCCTGCAAAGTATCGACTTCCCTCTGACCATAGCATACGGCACGACAGAGACAGCACCGCTCATAGCATTCTCTGACCAGAGCGAGTATGAGCTGTTTTCATGCGGAAAAATCGTAAGGCACATGGAAATGAAGATAAACAGCAGCGATCCGAAAAACATTCCTGGCGAGCTGCTCGTTAAAGGTACGAACCTCATGCTCGGATATTATAAGAACGAGGAAGCTACCAAAGAAGTTATTGACGAGGACGGATGGTTCCACACAGGAGACCGTGCCACAATGAGCAGCGACGGACACATATATATTAAAGGACGAATAAAGAACATGCTCCTCGGTGCAAACGGGCAGAACATCTATCCTGAAGAAATAGAAGACAAGCTCAATTCCATGACAATGGTAAACGAGAGTCTTGTGGTGCAACACGGCAACCAGCTTGTAGGACTTGTGTATCCGGACATGGAAGAGGCACAGGCTATGGGATTCAATGAAGACGACCTAAAAAACATTATGGAGCAGAACAGGCTGGAGCTAAACACACTTATACCTCCATTCTGTAAGATTTCAGAAATAAGAATACATAACGAGGAGTTTAAGAAAACGCCTAAAAAAAGTATAAAACGCTATCTTTACAAGATACAGGACACATGACAGATACCTAAACTGCATTTGTTCAAAACAATAAAAAAGACTCAATATGGAAACACCCTCATTCAACCGGCTTATCGAACAGAACATTGTCGATAACTGGAACCTTGATGCCCTGACAGACTACAAAGGCTTTACGCTACAGACGCACGATGTGGCGAGGAAAATAGAAAAGCTCCACATATTGTTTGAAAACAGCGGTGTGGAGAAAGGAGACAAGATTGCACTGTGCGGAAGAAACAGCACTCATTGGGCTGTAGCGTTTCTCGCGACACTCACCTATGGCGCAATCGCAGTACCAATTCTACATGAATTCACTGCCGAACAGATTCACCACATTGTAAACCATAGCGGAGCAAAACTGCTGTTCGCAGGTGACGTGGTCGCGACAATAATAGACGGAGACAAGATGCCGGGGATTGAGGGCATCATATTCATACCTGATTATTCCCTGAAACTGTCAAGGACAGAGAAACTGACATACGCCCGCGAGCATCTGAACGAGATGTTCGGAAAGAAATATCCGAAATATTTCCGTAAGCAACACGTTAATTATTACAAGGAACAAAGCCCGGATGAACTTGCCATAATAAATTACACAAGCGGTACGACAGGCTTTTCTAAAGGTGTCATGATTCCTTACCGTGCCATGTGGAGCAACTACGACTTCGCGGAAAGTGTTCTCGGCAACAAGCTCAAAAAGGGAGACAATGTGATAAGCATATTGCCGATGGCACACATGTATGGTATGGCATTTGAATTCATATTCGAATTTCTGCATGGCTGCCACATCTTCTATCTCACACGTGTACCCAGCCCCGCGATAATAGCACAGGCGTTCACGGATGTGAAACCCAAAATCATCATTTCCGTACCTCTTATCATTGAGAAGATAATACGCAAGAAGGTATTTCCCAAGATACAGAACAACCGGATGCGGATTCTACTCAACATGCCATACGTAAGCAAAAAGGTAAACCGCAAGATATGCGAACAGGTGACTAACGCATTCGGGAACAACTTTTACGAAATAATAATAGGAGGAGCCGCCTTCAACCAGGAGGTGGAATCGTTCCTTAAAAAGATTGATTTCCCATACACTGTAGGATACGGCTCAACAGAATGCGCGCCGATCATATGCTACTCTGACTACAAGACATTTGTTCCCGGATCATGCGGTCGTGCGGTCGTTCACATGGAAGTGAAGATTGACAGTCCCGATCCGGAAAATATTCCTGGAGAGATTCTTGCAAGAGGAATGAATGTAATGCTTGGCTATTATAAAAACGAGGAAGCCACAAGAGAGACCATCGATAAAGAAGGATGGTATCACACAGGCGACCTCGGCACGATGGACAAGGACGGCAACGTGTTCATTAAAGGACGCTCAAAGAACATGCTGCTCGGTGCAAACGGGCAGAACATTTTTCCGGAAGAGATTGAGGATAAGCTGAATTCATTGCCGATGGTCAACGAAAGTCTCATCATACAAAAGGGCGAATCGCTTGTAGGACTCGTATATCCAGACTATGATGAAGCACACTCCATGGGACTGTCGGATGAAGATCTTGAACAGATAATGGAACAGAACCGGCAGAGTCTCAACGAGTCTTTACCTGCCTATTGCAGGCTTTCCTCAATAAGACTACATACTGAAGAATTTGAGAAAACACCTAAAAAAAGTATCAAAAGATATCTTTATACAGAGTAAGGGCGGTGCCGGGACTATCCCGGCATTGCCCTTACTCTTGAAAGAGTCTCCGGTGTCATCTGCAGATAACTTGCGATGTACACCAAAGGAGCCCGCAAAACGACCTGCGGCATAAGCTTACACATACGTTTGTATCTGTTCTGCGCTGTTTCGAAACGCACCAGATCGGCATGCACCTGTGATATTATAAGACTCTCCTCAAGTATCTTTCTGTACATCAGCTGTATGTTAACACTGTGCAGCGCCACACGTTCCAATTCAGTTTTAGGCAGAGCATAGATAACTGACGTCTCAAGAGCGTCTACCTGTATTTGAGAAGGCTCCTCCTTGAAGAGGCTTTCTATACACATGAAAATAGTATGGTCCTCTCCCAGGTGTTCCGTAACCTCTTTATCATATTTATAATAATACTGTCTTATCAGACCCCTATCTATATAATAAATGTTACGGCATGTCTCCCCGGTTTTGAGTATTGTCTCACCCTTTTTAAACTTCATCGGTTTGAGAATACCCTCAAGGAGATCAAGCTCATCGTGAGTCATCGTGCTGTATTTACGCGCCAACTCACGTGCGATATCCCGCTTTGAACTGACAGGTTCTTTCATTTCAGACTCTTTTTATTTGTAAGTTATACTCCATTATGTATCAGTCCAGCTTAAGCACAGCAAGGAATGCCTTCTGCGGAACCTCCACATTACCAATTTGCTTCATGCGTTTCTTTCCACGCTTCTGTTTTTCCAACAGCTTACGCTTGCGGCTTACATCACCGCCGTAACACTTTGCGGTCACGTCCTTACGCACACATTTTATTGTCTCACGTGCTACAATCTTTGACCCTATGGCAGCCTGTATGGCTATATCAAACTGCTGACGGGGAATCAGGTCCTTTAGTTTCTCACACATTCTGCGTCCAAGCACAACGGCGTTGTCCTGATGTGCGAGAGCTGAAAGCGCATCCACAGGCTCACCGTTAAGCAATATGTCAAGCTTAGCCAGACGTGACGGACGGAAGCCGTCAACGTGATAGTCAAACGACGCATACCCTTTGCTTATAGACTTAAGCTTATCATAAAAATCAATGACAATCTCCGCCAGAGGCAACATAAAATGAAGCTCAACTCTGTTTCCGCTTACAAACTCCTGTTTTATAAGCTCTCCACGCTTGTCCAGACACAGAGTCATTATAGGACCGATATAATTTGACGTTGTGATAATGCTCGCCTTGATATACGGCTCCTCAATATGATCAATCATTGTAGGGTCAGGCAGACCTGACGGATTGTGGACTTCCTTCACATTGCCCTGCTTGTCATACACCATGTACGATACGTTAGGCACTGTCGTGATGACATCCATATTGAACTCACGGTCAAGTCTTTCCTGCACAATCTCCATGTGAAGCAATCCCAGAAAACCGCATCTGAATCCGAAACCAAGCGCAACCGACGACTCAGGTGAGAATGTAAGCGATGCGTCATTGAGCTGAAGCTTCTCCAAAGAAGACCTCAGATTCTCATAATCTACGGGATCTATCGGGTACACACCGGCAAAAACCATAGGCTTCACTTCCTGAAATCCGGAGATAGCTTCCAGACATGGCTTGTCCACATGAGTGATAGTGTCTCCAACTTTCACCTCTTTCGCATCCTTTATACCACTTATGATGTATCCCACCTCACCTGTTCTAAGCGTGTCGCGGGGCACCATATCCATTTTAAGAACACCCACCTCGTCGGCGTCATACTCCATTCCGGTATTGAAGAACTTCACCTTATCCCCTTTCCTTATACTTCCGTTCTCTATCTTGAAGTAGGCGATGATTCCTCTGAACGAATTGAATACAGAATCGAATATAAGAGCCTGAAGCGGTGCATTGCTGTCTCCTGTGGGATGCGGGATGCGTCTCACCACAGCCTCCAGTATCTCGTCAACCCCCTCACCGGTCTTTCCCGAAGCGCGTATTATGTCTGTCCGTTCACAACCGATAAGGTCTATTATCTCGTCCTCCACCTCATCCGGCATGGCACTCGGCATGTCTATCTTGTTGATAACCGGAATTATCTCAAGGTTATGGTCTATTGCCATATAAAGATTAGATATTGTCTGCGCCTGTACTCCCTGCGTCGCATCCACAACAAGCAGTGCGCCTTCACACGCGGCAATGCTTCTCGACACCTCATATGAAAAATCCACATGTCCCGGAGTGTCTATAAGATTAAGAATATACTTCTCTCCTTCATACACATACTCCATCTGTATGGCATGACTTTTTATCGTTATGCCACGTTCTTTCTCCAGATCCATATCATCGAGCATCTGTCCTTCAGTAATCTTTATCGTATCAGTATGTTCGAGCAGACGGTCAGCCAGAGTTGATTTACCATGATCTATATGAGCAATTATGCAGAAGTTCCTTATATTCTTCATAATATGTATCGGTTTGTTCGTTTTTAGTAAGCAACATACCGGTCAAAAATGAGGTTCCGCATTTTACCGGATTCCACTTTATCATTTATGTCAATCACCGCACACAAGAACAATATTCCGTTTCCACCCCCATTTACCCGAGAGCCGTTTGTATTATGCAAAGATAACAGAAACGAGAGAAATAAGAACTTGTTCTTTAATTTCCGAGTGCAGTTAATCTTATGCAAAGATAGTGTAAAATTCTGGAATTTAGACTATCTTTGCACAAAATATTAATACAGATGAGAAAGACCATACTATCCGTACTTACAGTCATGATGCTTGCCTCATGTCATGAGAGCATAGAGGAGCGTGCCCAGCGCGAGGCACGCGAGTTCACCGAAAGATACTGTCCCACCCCGGTCGTCAACTACACACGCACGGACAGCGTCGCGTTCGACATGAAGTCAAAAACATACACGTATTATTGTTCAGTCACAGACGCCATGGACAATGCGGACATTATAAGCCAGAACAAAGACAAAATAAAGAGCGGACTGCTTGAAAGCATTATAGGCAACACCCAGATAAAAATCTACAAGGAAGCCGGTTTCAACTTCGCATACATCCTGCATTCGGCAAAAGACCCCGGCAAAGTGCTTTTCAGCGTGAAGTATACACCAAAGGAATACGAAAGATAAAACCGGAGCGGGCATCATGCTCAATCCGTATTCCGTGTCGCCGTCAGGCGGATCGGCTTCCGCTTTTATGTAAGATTCAGCGGAAAACGCCTCGATATAACATGAAAAAGAATGACGGCAGCAGCGCGGAAGAGCGTTTATTAGCAAACAATCAAACGAAGAAGCGGCTTTGACGGTCTGGCAGCCGTTTATGGATAAGACATATACAGACGGAAAGTCCGGCATGAACCATTACGGAATCATGCCGGACTTTTCTTTTGTATGGCGTATCAGTACCCCATGTCCTCCAATGCCTTAGCCAGCTGGTCGGGACAACTTGTCATCTTGCCGCCACAGGTTATACCTCCGAGAAGAGCCTTCACATCGGCAGCCTTATGACCTTTTGCGAGCGCGCATATTCCTTTCAGGTTACCGTTACATCCACCCGTGAAATTCAGACCGGTTATAACGCCTGCGTCATCCACCTCAATGTCTATCATCCGGCTGCATGTGCCTTGTGTCTTGTAACTGTAATGTGCCATATGCTTTGTTGTAAAAACAAGGAGCCGCACGACCATCCGCCGGCTCCATTATTTGTGTTACAGAGGCCTTGCGTTATTCTGCCGGCTCGGCAGGTTTCATGTTTGTGTAGACATTCTGTACGTCATCAAATTCCTCAAGACGCTCCACCATCTTGTCGATAGTCGCACGCGCGTCACCGTCGAGGTCTTTCAAGTCGTTCGGAATATATGTGAACTCGCCTCCGATATCCTCAAATCCTTTCTCCTCAAGGAACTTATGTATCGCCGCATAGCTTTTCGGGTCACCGTAAATGGTGATTGTTCCCTCTTCCTCATCCTCATCATACTCATCCTCAACGTTGAGGTCTATGAGTTCAAGAATAAGCTCATCCATGTCAAGACCTTCCTTCTTCTTGAATGTGAAAACACACTTATGGTCGAAAAGGAATGAAAGCGAACCGGTTGTGCCGAGTGTTCCGTTGAATTTGTTGAACACCGAGCGCACGTCACCTACAGTACGTGTGGTATTGTCTGTGAGCGTATCGACGAATATGGCGATTCCATGAGGACCGTAACCCTCATATGTCACCTCCTTGTAATCGCTCTGGTCCTTACCCAGCGCGTTCTTTATGGCACGCTCAATGTTATCCTTCGGCATGTTCTCACGCTTACATGTAGCGATGACAGAACGCAGTGCCGGGTTGTTCTCAGGCTCCGGACCACCTGCCTTCACGGCGATGGCAATCTGCTTTCCGAGTCGGGTAAAGGTCTTTGCCATATGTCCCCAACGTTTCAGTTTCGTAGCTTTACGATATTCAAATGCTCTTCCCATAATATATACTTATGTTTTTGTTTTCATCGGAGGGCATGTTCTCAAAACACACTGCGCCGCACGATGAGTATCGTTTTTATTATTTGTTATTGATGTTTATGCTTTATCTCAGTTCGGCACCCAGTTTCGTCTTGAGGTTTGTGATGAGTCTGTTCATCACGTTTTCTATCTGTTTGTCGTTAAGAGTCTTGCTTTCGTCCTGCAGGATGAAGTTCACCGCATAGCTTTTCTTGCCCTCCGGCAGGTTCTTGCCTTCATAAACATCGAAGAGCTCCACACTCTTCAGAAGCTTCTTCTCGGTCTGCGCCGCAATCGCCTCTATGGCAGCGAACTCCACACTCTTGTCCACGAGCAGGGCAAGGTCGCGGCTTACAGCCGGATAACGGCTTATCTCATGATAGAGCACAGTGTTCTTGCGCACTGCCTTCATCACATTTCCCCACATTATCTCCGCATAGAAGACCTCGGCACTTATGCCTGTCGCCTTAAGCATCCTGCCGCTCACTACTCCCATTTCAGCCAGCAGCTTACCGTTGCGTGCCTTTATTCGGAGTGACTTCGCATAGATGTTGTTGTCGCCATTCTCAACGGTATACATCTGCGGAGCAAGTCCTACGCGGCGGAACACGTTCGTCACGTAAGCCTTCAGCTCATAGAACGACGACTTCTCGTCCGCATGAGCCCATGAGCCTTCCACCCTCTTGCCTGTAAGCCACAGCCCCATATGCATCTCCTCAGAGTATGCCTTTATCGGGTTTTCGGCATCTTTTCTCTCCGGGTTGTAGTGGTAGCAGTTTCCAAATTCGAAGAAACGGAGGTTCGGACTCTTATGATTGATGTTGCGGCAGATGCTTTCAAGTCCTCCGAACAGGAGAGTCTGACGCATCACGTTGAGGTCACTGCTCAGCGGATTAATAAGTTTCACGGTGTTTGCGTCAGGATAGCAGTTAAGGTCCGTATAGTATGCTGCCTTCGAGAACGAGTTGTTCATTATCTCGTTGAAGCCGCATCCCACAAGCTGCTCACTCACAATGTCCTGCAGACGATGGTCATGGTCAGCCTCGCCTATATTCGTAAGTGAGCTCTTGAGCTGCGTGGGAATCTCCACATTATTATATCCGTATATTCTCAGGATGTCCTCCACTACGTCGCAAGGACGCTGCACGTCAACCCTGTATGCCGGCACCGTAAGCTCAAGAGCAGTGTCGCTCTCTCCGTCTATTGTCATGTCAAGGCTCTTCACGATGCTCTTTATCGTGTCCTTGCCTATTTTCTTGCCAACGAGGTTGTCCACGTAGCTGTATTCAAGTGTCACCTTTGAGTCAGGCACAAGTGTGGGATATACGTCCTTTATCTCCATGCTCACCTTTCCTCCTGCCAGTTCGCGGCAGAGTATGGCAGCCTGTTTAAGAGCGTAAATCACACCGTTGGGGTCTATGCCGCGCTCAAAACGGTAGCTCGAGTCGGTGCTCAGACCGTGGCGGCGCGCGCTTTTCCTTATCCATGTAGGATGGAAATAAGCACTCTCAAGCACCACATTGCGTGTAGTGTCGTATGTTCCGCTTCCCTTTCCTCCAAATATTCCGGCTATGCACATAGGCTCCTCGGCGTTGCATATGCTCAGGTCGTGCTCCCCAAGGGTGTGCTCCTCTCCGTCGAGAGTCACGAATTTAGTACCTTCCGGCTGCGTGCGCACAACAATCCTGTGTCCCTTCACCATGTCGGCATCGAAACAGTGCATCGGCTGTCCGTATGCCATCATTATATAATTTGTTATGTCCACGATGTTGTTTATCGGTCGCAGACCTATCACTTTCAGTTTGTTCTGCAGCCACTCCGGACTCTCCTTCACATCACATCCGGTGATGCTCACACACGCATAACGCTTGCATGCCTCTGTGTTCTCTATCTCCACCTCAATAGGCATGGAGTTGTCGTCAACCGAGAATGCGCTGCAGTCAGGACGGTGGAGCGAAGTCTTATGTCCGTTCTGTACGAGCCACGCATACAGGTCGCGCGCCACGCCCCAGTGACTGAGTGCGTCGGCACGGTTGGCAGTAATGTCTATTTCTATTATCCAGTCGCTCTCCAGATTATAATATTCGGCTGCGGGCTGTCCCACAGGGGCGTCTTCAGGCAGGACAATGATGCCGTCATGGCTTGTGCCGACACCTATCTCGTCCTCGGCGCATATCATGCCGTTGCTCTCCACTCCTCTCAGCTTCGACTTCTTGATGACGAACTCCTTGTCGCCGTCATAGAGCACGCAGCCCAGATCGGCAACTATCACCTTCTGACCGGCTGCAACGTTAGGCGCGCCGCACACTATCTGCTGCGGTGTCTCGCGTCCAAGGTCCACCGTAGTAACGTGAAGGTGGTCCGAATTGGGATGCATCTCGCATGTGAGGACCTTGCCCACATACAGTCCTTTCAGTCCTCCCTTTATGGTCTGTACTTCTTCCAGAGCATCGACTTCGAGTCCGCAGGATGTCAGAGCATCCGCTGTCTGCTGCGGAGAAAGGTCAAAATCGACGTATTCTTTAAGCCATTTGTAAGAAATATTCATTATAATGATTTTTAAGTATACTCAAATTCGACGCAAAATTAATAAATTTCAGGCAGTTGAACAAAATAATGTTTATAAAAAAGCAACGCTGTATATTTATACAAAAACACCTGTAAGAATATACGGTGCAGAGTGAATAAGACTTCAGATAAGCGCGTTTTTTGCCGCAGGATAACATTTTTCCGCAAATACGCCGGTTATGGCGGCATGGGCGCAACGTGTTGGACATCAAGGCACTTAGCGTGAATCACGGTTCTGCACGGCTCTTCACGTCTTGCAGGAAAGCCTCTTTCGGGGTGCGGAAAAGGCTTTTCAGCATCATGGGAGAGCCGTTATGACGGCACTGAAACGTGCGTACGGCACCGCCAAAGAGCCCGTCCGGCACGCGACGGAGAGTACTGCCGGCACGCAACGTGTATTTTCATGCGCCATTTATACATCTTTATGAAGTTACGGTTTCTATTTTCCGATTTTATTCTGTCAAATTATTTTACCATCAGAAACGTATGAATATTCATTTTCTACCGACACTTACAGCCCCTGCATGCACCGTATACGACAACTCAAGACCCACAACCGGCATCATCAGACGTTTACGCATGTCGCTTCCCGGCTTCTCCCTTACACTGCAAGTCATAAACAAACAGCGCAAGCCCGCCTTCAGATAAATGTCTGAAGACCGGCTTGCGCCATCCATGCAAAAGCCCTATACCGGTCCGGACTCATGATTCTGTCCGGCATACTTACATCATCCGGCAACCGTGCTGCCCACATACGAGGCGCACATGTCGGCGCAACGCTCACCGTCCACACCCGCCGACACGATGCCTCCGGCATACCCTGCCCCCTCACCGCAGGGGAAAAGACCTTTCAGTCTGACATGCTGCAGTGTGTCGGCAGACCGGAGTATGCGCACCGGCGACGACGTACGGGTCTCCACGGCTATGAGCACCGCATCGTTGGTGAGGAAACCGTGGCTTGTCTGTCCGAACTTTCTGAATCCTTCCTGCAGACGTCTGCCAACATGAGGCGGCAGCCAGAAATGTAGAGGTGAGGATATAAGACCCGGAGCATAGCTGCTTTTAGGCAGATCGTAAGACAGCCGTCCTCCCACAAAGTCTGCCATGCGCTGCGACGGAGCCGTCTGCCGCATGTTGCCCTGCTGCCAGCACACGCGCTCCAGTTCTTCCTGAAAGAGCATCATCTTCAGCCGACCGTCGCCCTCGACATCCTCCGGACGAGTCTCCACCACCATTCCGCTGTTCGACCACTGTGTGCCCCGGTTGCTCGGACTCATGCCGTTTACAACAATCTGTTGCGGACCCGTGGCGGCAGGAATGACAAATCCGCCCGGACACATACAGAACGAATACACACCGCGACCGTCAACCTGTGTGACGAAACTGTACTCGGCAGCCGGCAGATACTTTCCCCGACCGTTCTTATTGTGATACTGTATGCGGTCTATAAGTGCCGCAGGATGCTCCAGACGCACCCCTACGGCTAAGCCCTTCGGCTCCATCTCTATGCCTGTCCGGTCGAGATAGCGGTAGACATCGCGCGCGGAGTGACCCGTGGCAAGAATCACCGGACCGCGGAAAGTGAGCTCTCTGCCTGTAGTCAGGTCTACAGCCTCAATCCCGTCCACTGTGTCACCGCTTACGAGAAGACCGGTCATCTTTGTGCTGAAGTGCACTTCTCCGCCACATCCGAGTATGGTATTGCGCATGTTCTCTATCACGCGCGGCAGCTTGTCGGTGCCAATGTGCGGATGGGCGTCCGCGAGTATCGACGGTGAAGCTCCGTGCTGGCAGAATACATTGAGAATTTTCTCTGTGTTGCCGCGTTTCTTCGAGCGTGTATAAAGCTTTCCGTCGGAGTAGGCTCCGGCACCTCCCTCACCGAAACAGTAGTTGCTCTCACCGTCCACCTTATGCGTTCTGGTGATGAGCGAGAGGTCTGTCTTGCGCTCGCGCACATTCTTTCCGCGCTCTATCACCACAGGGCGCAATCCTAATTCTATCAGTCTGAGCGAGGCGAACAGTCCTCCCGGTCCCTCCCCCACCACAATCACCTGCGGACACCCCGACACATCGCGGTATTCGGTGTGCCTGTACACGTCGTCCTGAGGCATCTCGTTGACATACACGCGCACCGTCAGATTGACATACACTGTGCGCTGCCGCGCGTCAATGCTCCTGCGCAAGACCCGCACTCCGTATATGGTGCGTATGTCGATGCCCCGGTCGCGGGCTATATAGTCCTTTATTGTCTGTTCCGATGCTGCCTGCTGCGGCAGCACACGTATCTGGAATTCATGTGTCATATGTATGCTGATAATGTTAAGTTTGACTTTTATGATGTCATTAATCCTGCAAAAATAATCAATTATTGTCTAATTTCGTTGGTGATATTTATAATTATTTTTAACTTTGCCAGCATTGTGTGACATAATCACATTTCGGAAAATACACGTCGGACGAGAAATCCGCAGACCGGCTCTCCTTTGTATCGAGAGCAATGAAACGGGTGGCGTAAGGCATGTACCGCTTCCTTAACAAAGTTATTCACGAACTCCACTTTTGTTCAGTGGCATAAAATCAATTTACAGGAAAATGAAAGTATTGAAGTTTGGCGGAACATCTGTAGGTTCCGTAAAAAGCATTCTGAGCCTTAAACGCATTGTAGAGAAAGAAGCCGAAAGCCAGCCGGTGATAGTAGTTGTAAGCGCTCTCGGCGGAATAACAGACAAGCTTATTGTGACGGCAAGACTCGCGCTGCAGGGCGACGAGGGATGGCGGAACGAGTTTGAGGCAATGGTAGACCGCCATCACAAGATGATTGACACCATCATCACCGACACCAAAAAACGCGAAGACTTATTCAACACCGTGGACGGGATGTTCGAACAGCTGCGCAGCATATACTACGGAGTGTTCCTCATTCACGATCTGAGCGAGAAAACCCTTGATGCCATCGTAAGCTACGGGGAGCGTCTGAGTTCCAATATAGTTGCGACGCTGATAAGCAAAGCCAGATGGTTTGACGCGAGAGACTTCATAATGACCGAACGTAAAAACGGAAAGCACACGCTGGACAGCGAGGTCACGGCGAGACTTGTGCGCAAGGCGTTCCACGACCTGCCGCGCATATCGCTCGTACCGGGATTCATCAGCCGCGACAAGTCGTCGGGAGAGACAACCAATCTCGGCAGGGGCGGAAGCGACTACACCGCAGCCATCATCGCCGCCGCGCTCGACGCATCGATTCTGGAGATATGGACCGACGTGGACGGATTCATGACCGCCGACCCGAGAGTGATAAAAACAGCATACACCATAAACGAGCTGAGCTACATAGAAGCCATGGAGCTGTGCAACTTCGGTGCCAAAGTGATATATCCGCCGACAATATATCCGGTGTGCGTAAGAAACATACCGATAAAAGTAAAGAACACATTCAACCCGTCAAGCGAGGGGACTACAATAAAGAACAAGATTGCCAACGACAGCAAACCGATAAAAGGAATATCGAGCATAAGCGGAACCACACTCATCACTGTGACAGGATTGTCAATGGTGGGAGTCATTGGTGTGAACCGGAGAATATTCACCGCGCTCGCCGACAACGGCATAAGCGTGTTCATGGTGTCACAGGCGTCGTCGGAGAACTCCACGTCAATAGGTGTGAGAGACGAAGACGCACGGTCGGCGGTAAGCGTGCTCGACAGGGAATTTGCCAAGGAAATTGAGACCGGAGCGATGTTTCCGATGCACGCGGAGAGCGGTCTGGCGACAATAGCAGTGGTCGGAGAAAACATGAAACACACTCCGGGCATTGCCGGAAAACTGTTCGGAACGCTCGGACGAAGCGGCATAAGCGTGATAGCATGCGCACAGGGAGCGTCGGAGACAAACATATCATTCGTGGTAGACGGACGGTTCCTGCGAAAGGCACTCAACGTGATACACGACTCTTTCTTCCTTTCCGAGTACAAGGTGCTCAACCTTTTCATATGCGGTGTGGGCACCGTAGGAGGCAAACTGATAGAACAGATAAGAGACCAGTATGAGAAACTGAAGACAGACCGGGGACTCAAACTGAACGTTGTGGGCATAGCAAGCTCCAAGAAAGCGATATTCAACCGCGACGGAATCAATCTTGACACTTACCGTGACGAACTTTACAGGGCTAAAGACAGCAACAACTCGCAACTGCTGAAGGAAGTCATAGGCATGAATATATTCAACAGCGTGTTTGTGGACTGTACGGCAAGCAAGGAGGTGGCGTCGTTCTACCAGCTCCTGCTCGAACACAACGTATCGGTGGTGGCTGCAAACAAGATAGCCGCCTCGTCAGACTACCAGAGTTATATAAAACTGAAGAGGACGGCTCTTGCACGTGGCGTGAAGTTCCTTTTCGAGACAAACGTGGGTGCAGGACTGCCTATCATCGGAACAATAAACGACCTTATAAACTCCGGAGACAAAATATTGAAGATAGAGGCAGTGCTGAGCGGCACTCTCAATTTCATATTCAACGAGATTGCAGCCGACGTACCGTTCTCCGAAACGGTGCGAAGGGCAAAGGAACAGGGCTACAGCGAGCCTGACCCGCGTATAGACCTGAGCGGCACCGATGTTATAAGAAAGCTCGTGATTCTTGCACGCGAGGCAGGATACAGGGTGGAACAGGACGATGTGGAGAAGAATCTGTTCATTCCGTCTTCTTACTTCAACGGCTCGGTGGAGGATTTCTGGGAAAGACTGCCGATGCTTGACACGGAGTTTGAGGAGCACCGCAAGAAACTCGAGGAAGAAGGACGGCACTGGCGCTTTGTGGCGACAATGGATCACGGAAAGACCAACGTCAGCCTGAAGGAAGTGGACCGCAACCATCCATTCTACAATCTTGAGGGCAGCAACAACATCGTCCTGCTCACAACAGAACGGTATAAGGAATATCCTATGCTCATACAAGGATATGGAGCGGGAGCAAGCGTGACCGCCGCAGGAGTGTTCGCAAACATCATGTCTATAGCTAACATCTGACGACTATGAAACACATTATAATATTAGGAGACGGTATGGCAGACCATCCGGTTGGACGTCTTGGCGGAAAGACTCTTTTACAGTATGCCGACACTCCGTATATGGACATGCTGGCAAAGAACGGACGCACTGGTCGTCTCATAACAATCCCGGAGGGATTCCAGCCAGGCAGCGAGGTGGCTAACACGGCTATTCTCGGCTACGACCTCAATGAGGTCTACGAGGGACGAGGACCTCTCGAGGCTGCGTCAATAGGATATGACATGAGGGCAGACGATATGGCAATGCGATGCAACATCATCACTCTGGCAGACGGGAGAATAAAAAACCACCACGGAGGGCATCTTACCACGGAGCAAAGCGATATTCTCATAAAATATCTTGACAGACAACTCGGCAATGAGGACATAAAGTTCATCACAGGAATACAATACAGACATCTTTTAATAATAAGAGGTGGCAACAAACACATTGTATGCGCTCCTCCGCACGACCATCCGGAGGAGGAATGGAGGCAGCTGATGGTAAGACCTGAGCACGGATGGGAAAACCGTAGGGACGGTGACAGAATGACTGCACAGCAGACTGCCGACATAATAAACACGCTTATATTGAAGTCGCAGCAGTTTCTGGAGCAGCACCCGTTCAACAAGGAGCGTGCCGCACAACAGAAAGACGCAGCCAACAGCATATGGCCGTGGAGCGGCGGATACCGACCCAAGATGGACACACTGCAACAGATGTATCCGCAAATAAAGGAAGGCGACGTAATCTCAGCGGTAGACCTGATAAGAGGTATAGGACGTTATGCAGGGCTCAACCGGGTGACAGTGGAGGGCATGACAGGGCTTGCCGACACTAATTACGAGAACAAGGCGCAGGCTGCGATAGACATGCTGAGACAGCACGACTTCGTGTATCTGCATGTGGAAGCAAGCGATGAGGCTGGACACGACGGTGATCTGGAACTGAAACTGAAGACAATAGAGAATCTTGACAGACGTATTGTGAAACCGGTTTATGAGGAAGTGAGCACTTGGACTGACACTCCTGTATGCATAGCCATACTTCCCGACCATCCCACACCGGTGGAGTTGCGCATTCATGTGGCAGAGCCGGTACCTTTTATTATATGGCATCCGGGCATCACTCCGGACGGTGTGGAGACTTATGATGAAGTGAGTTGTGTCAGCGGCAGCTACGGATTGTTGCGGCTTGAAGAGTTTATGAATAAATTTATGGAACTATGATGTATTACAGCACCAACGGCAAAGCGCCCCTCGCGACACTTGAGGAAGCGGTGGTAAAAGGACTGGCGGGAGACTGCGGACTGTATATGCCGGAAAAAATAAAACGTCTTCCGCGTGAGTTTTACGACAACATAGCGGACATGTCGTTTCATGAAATAGCAATAAAAGTTGCCGATGCATTCTTCGGAGAGGACATTGAGAGTAAGGCTCTTGAGGAAATAGTGCGCGATACGCTCTCTTTTGACTGTCCGGTAGTGAGAGTTACAGACAGCATATACTCTCTTGAACTGTTTCACGGACCCACTCTTGCGTTCAAGGACGTAGGAGCAAGATTCATGGCACGGCTTCTGCAGTATTTCATAAAGAAAGAAAACAAAAGAGAAGTGAATGTACTTGTGGCAACAAGCGGTGATACAGGGTCGGCTGTCGCAAACGGTTTTCTTGGCGTTGACGGTATAAATGTCTATGTATTATACCCCAAAGGGAAGGTCAGCAAGATTCAGGAATGCCAGTTCACCACACTCGGGAACAACATCACGGCAATTGAAGTGGACGGTGTCTTTGACGACTGCCAGCGGCTGGTGAAGTCTGCATTCATGGACGAAGAGCTGAACAGGCACATGAACCTTACATCAGCCAACTCGATAAACGTTGCCAGATTCCTGCCGCAGTCGTTCTATTACTTCAACGCATATGCGAGAATGAGGCAGTTGGGAAAGGCAGACAAACTGGTTGTATGCGTGCCGAGCGGAAACTTCGGAAACATCACGGCAGCACTGTTCGGTCACGAGATGGGTCTGCCAATACACAGATTCATTGCCGCCAACAATGCAAACGACATATTCTTCAAATATCTGCAGACCGGGGAATACAAGCCGATGCCGAGCAAACAGACCATAGCAAACGCCATGGATGTAGGAGACCCGAGCAACTTCGCACGCATATACGATTTGTATAAAGGCTCTTACGACAGGATAAAATCCCTGATTGGCGGTGCCACTTACAGCGACCAGCATATCAGGGATACCATGAGACGCTGTTATAACGAGAACGGATATGTGCTCGATCCGCACGGTGCGTGCGGCTATCAGGCTCTCAAGGATATGCTGGAAGACGGAGAGACGGGAGTGTTCTGTGAGACAGCGCATCCTGCAAAGTTCAAAGAGACTGTCGAGAAAGCCATAAACGCGGAGACAGACATTCCTCCAAGACTTGCCGAATTTATGAAAGGAACAAAAGAAAGCGTGAATATGACAAACTGTTTTTCTGATTTCAAGGCTTTCCTGATGGGAAAATGACATTGAAAAGACATAGCAGACAAACAATAATCCGGATATGCAAAATATTCCGGATTATTTGTTTTGATAAATAAATATTTATTATATTTGCAGAAACATAATAACAACTGATATGGTATATTTAAACATACCAGAAGACAAGAATCGATTACTATCTTTCTATCTTGCCACTGAAGAGTATGTCGCAAATAAGTTTGACGATAAGGAATACTTTTTTATGTGGCAGGTGTACCCGACTGTCATATTCGGACGGAACCAACTTATCGAGAACGAAGTGAATCTGGAATACTGCAGAACACACAATATAAGGACGTTCAGACGCAAGAGCGGAGGCGGATGCGTGTATGCAGACATGAGCAATGTAATGCTTTCGTACATAACAGACGAGAACAATGTGAACTTCACATTCAACAAATACATAAACATGATTGTGCTCATGCTTCGCAAACTCGGTGTGAACGCCACTGCAAGCGGAAGGAATGACATAATGATAGACGGGCGTAAAGTGTCGGGAAACGCATTTTATCATACGCCAAGACGCAACATCGTACACGGCACGATGCTTTATGATACAGACATGCAGAACATGGTCGGCAGCATAACACCGTCAGATGCGAAACTCGTAAGCAAGGGTATTAAAAGCGTTAGACAGCACATCACTTTGCTGAAAAACTACATAGACCTGTCTCTCGAGGATTTCAAGGCATTCATGAAGAGGCAGTTGTGTGATGAGGAAATCACTCTGACAGAAAAAGACATTGAGGAAATCAAGGCTCTGGAACAGGAATATCTGTCGCACGATTTTATATACGGCAACAATCCGAAATACAACATCATCTGCAAACGGCGCATTGACAATGTGGGGGATATGGAAATACGCATTGAGATAAAAAACGATATCATAAAGTCGATAAACCTGATGGGCGACTTTTTCATTACCGGAGACATCGATGCAAAAATCATTAAACCGCTGATGAACACACCGCTTGAAAGAACAAGGATATCAGAGGCACTGCCCGAAACGCTGAACGATGTCATCCATAATCTTGAAAAAGAGGATTTCATAAGTCTCATACTGCAATCTAAAGAACAAAACTTAAACTCATAAAACAATATAATCATGGAAAATAAAAAGACCTGTCTGTACGACAAACATGTAGCCATGGGAGCACTGATGCAACCGTTCGGCGGATTTGAAATGCCTATACAATATTCCACGATCATTGAAGAGCATAACGCTGTACGCAACCATTGCGGTGTGTTTGACGTCTCGCACATGGGTGAAGTCGTTGTTAAGGGACCCGATGCGGAGAAATACGTCAACCACATTTTCACAAACGACATAGCAAACGCTCCCAAAGGACAGATATATTATGGCATGATGTTGTATGAGAACGGGGGCACAGTGGACGACCTTCTCGTATATAAAATGGGAGAAAACGATTTCTTCCTTGTGATAAACGCCGCAAATATAGAAAAGGACTTTGAATGGATGACAAAAAACGCAAGTGGTTTTGACATCGAATTAAAGAACGTTTCGGACGATTACGGACAACTTGCCGTGCAGGGACCGGAATCAGAAAACGTGGTTGAGACAGTACTTGGCATACCGTGCAAGGAACTTGTCTTCTATACCGCAAAAACAGTAGAGAAAGACGGCGAGACTATTATTGTCAGCCGGACAGGATATACCGGTGAGGACGGATTTGAGATATACGGAAGTCAAAACTTCATCCGCCAGCAATGGGACATGCTCATGAAAAGCGGCAAATGCAAGCCATGCGGGCTTGGTTGTCGCGACACTCTGCGCTTTGAGGTGGGTCTGCCTCTATACGGCGACGAGCTTTCAGAGAACATCTCTCCGATAATGGCAGGTCTGGGCATGTTCTGCAAACTTGACAAACAGGAGTTCATAGGCAAAGACGCCATAGCCAGACAAAAGGCAGAAGGCGTCAGCCGGAAACTGGTAGGCATAGAACTGAACGACCGCGCCATACCGCGCCACGGTTACGCAGTGCTTCATGACGGCAAGGAAATAGGTGTCGTGACAACCGGCTATCACACTATCTCTACAGATAAAAGCGTGTGCATGGCTCTTATCGACACCGAGTTCTCAAAGCTTGATACCGAAGTCTCTGTACAGATACGCAAGAAGACATTCGCGGGAAAAGTCGTCAGAAAGAGATTCTACGACAAACACTACAAGAAATAACCGGTCACCGACATAGTAAACAGACTGTGAGCATCCCGTAGTATATTGTAAACTGAGATACAACAATAAAGTAATAACAAATTAATAAACTTAAAACAATATGTCAAAAGTAATTGAAGGACTTTACTATGCAGAGTCACACGAATATGTTAAGGTAGATGGCGATTACGGCTATATCGGTATAACAGACTATGCGCAGCACGCGTTGGGCAACATAGTTTATGTTGATATGCCTGAGGTTGACGACGAAGTGGAAGCCGGCGAGGACTTCGGAGCGGTGGAAAGTGTAAAAGCCGCCAGCGATCTGATTTCTCCGGTATCAGGTACCGTGGTAGAGATTAACGAGGCTCTGGAGGACAATCCCGAACTCATAAACAAAGACGCGTTCGCCAACTGGATAATAAAGATAAGCCTGTCAGACAAGAGCGAGCTTGAAAACCTTATGGACGCTGCGGCTTACAGCGCATTATGCGACAAACAAGATTAACCAAACCGAAATGCACTGTAAGAAATAACTCCAGTGCATTTCTTTTTTTCAGTCATCCCTAATATCAGAAAATATGGCATACAAATATTTTCCACATACAGAAAAAGATATAGCCACAATGCTGGAAAAAATCGGGATAAGCTCACTGAAAGAGCTTTACGCCGATGTTCCGGACAGCATCATGTTCAAAGGCGAATATAATATCGATGAAGCCAAGAGCGAAATCGAAATCAGAAACTATTTCAAACAGCTGTGCGAAAAGAACAAGTTGCTCACAGTGTTTGCCGGTGCCGGCTCATACGACCATTACACTCCGGCTGTAATACCAAGCATCATCAGCCGTTCGGAATATCTGACAAGCTACACTCCCTATCAGGCTGAAGTGTCGCAAGGAACGCTGCATTATATATTCGAATATCAGAGTATGATGGCAGAACTCACGGGAATGGACATCTCAAATGCGTCAATGTATGACGGCAGCACCGCAACCGCAGAAGCCGTACTGATGGCTAAAGCGTCCACCAAAAAAACGGATAAGGTGCTCGTTTCATCGACCATAGACCCCAAAATACTAAATGTAGTGCGCACATATGCCCACTTTCACGGCATAGAAATAAAGATGATAAGCCAGAAGGACGGCGTTACAGACAAAGCAGACATGGATGCCCTTCTGGCAGAAGGAGGCGTTGCGGGTGTCGTAGTGCAACAGCCTAATTACTATGGAATAATAGAGGACTATTCCGGATACGCCGAGTCATGCCACAGCAGCAAGGCTCTTTTCATCATGAACAGTATCGCCGCTGACCTTGCCCTGCTTAAGACTCCGGGCGAATGGGGAGCGGACATAGCCGTAGGCGACGGTCAGTCGCTCGGCATACCGATGAGTTTCGGCGGTCCTTCAGTAGGTTACATGTGCTGTACAGAGAAACTCATGCGCAAGATGCCGGGCAGGATAGTCGGCAAAACGGTAGACAGCAACGGACAGCGCGCCTTTGTTCTCACTCTTCAGGCACGCGAACAGCACATCCGCCGTCAGAAAGCCACGTCAAACATATGCTCTAACGAAAGCCTCATGGCACTGTTCGTGACAATCTACATGTCGCTTATGGGCAAGGAAGGAGTGAAGGAAGCCGCACAGCTTTCTTACTCCGGAGCACATTATCTCTGCGAGAAACTCATCGCCACAGGACATTTCTCACTTGCATACGACCAGCCTTTCTTCAATGAGTTCTGTGTGAAATATGACGGTGACATAGACAAACTGCAAAAGCACTTCATCAAAAACGGATTTCTCGGAGGCGTAAAAGTCAGCGACGACACACTGATGTTTGCCGTTACGGAGAAACGAACAAAGGAAGAAATCGACTCATTCGTTAAAACAGCAAAGGAGGCAACACTATGAACAACAAGCTATATGGAAACCTGATTTTTGAGTTGTCACACGAAGGACGTAAAGGTTACTCGCTGCCTGAGAACACGTTCGGCAATTACGAATTGCCATTATGCGCACGAAGAAAAACCGACGCGGAGCTTCCGCAATGCGACGAGCTCACAGTGGTGCGGCATTACACAAACCACAGCGAAAACAATTTCGGTGTGAACAACGGATTCTATCCGCTGGGCAGCTGCACAATGAAATACAATCCGATAGTCAATGAAGAGACTGCCGCAATGCCGGGATTCGCCGCGCTCCACCCGCTTCAGCCGGCAGAGACATGCCAAGGCGCGCTTGAGGCTTACTACAACATGCAGAAGGCACTGTCCGACATAACAGGTCTGAGCGAGTTCACTCTCAATCCGTTTGCCGGAGCACACGGTGAGCTGACAGGTCTTATGATTATCCGTGCCTACCATCAGCACAACGAAGACCATAAGCGCACGAAGGTTCTCGTGCCCGACTCTGCCCACGGCACCAACCCTGCATCTGCCGCAGTGTGCGGTCTGGAAGTGGTGGAAGTGAAAAGCACGCCAGACGGACTTGTAGATGTGGACGACCTGAAAACACATCTTGATGACACCATCGCTGCAATGATGATGACCAACCCCAACACACTCGGTCTGTTCGAAAGCGATATTCCAGAGATAGCACGTCTCGTACACGAGTGCGGAGCACTGATGTATTACGACGGAGCCAACCTCAATCCTATGCTTGGAGCATGTCGTCCGGGTGACATGGGATTCGACGTCATGCACATAAACCTTCACAAGACATTCTCCACCCCTCACGGAGGAGGCGGTCCGGGCTCCGGTCCTGTGGGCGTAGGCAAGGGTCTCGAGCAGTTCCTGCCACGTCCGAGAGTGGTTAAGGACGGCTCTGAATACAAAATGGACACAGAATATGCCGGCATCAGCGTGGGAGAGTTTCTCGGCAACTTCGCAACAATGCTGCGCGCATACACATACATCCTGTCGCTCGGCAAGGAGAACCTGCCTATGGTAGGACCGCTCGCTACACTCAACGCAAACTACATCAAGGAATCGCTCAAGGACGCATACGAACTGCCTATCACAGGAGTCTGCAAACACGAATTTGTGTTCAACGGTCTTAAAGACAAGAGCACGGGCGTAACTACAATGGATGTGGCAAAACGTCTGCTCGACTATGGATACCACGCACCGACCATCTACTTTCCTCTTCTCTTCCATGAGGCGATGATGATAGAGCCGACCGAGAACGAGAGTATCGACACGCTCGACTGCTTCATCGACGTTATGCACCGCATAGCAAGGGAAGCCGCGGAGACGCCGGATATTGTCAAGACCGCCCCGCACAACACTCCTATAGGGCGTGTTGATGATGTCTTGGCTGCAAAACATCCGATACTGACATACAAGCAGATGATTTCAGATACGCAGGACAATGGTTAAAACAGATCTTATAATAATAGGTAGCGGTCCGGGCGGATACCGTTCGGCATGCTATGCCGCCGCCCGCGGACTGTCGGTCATCGTATTTGAATCGGCAGAGGCAGGCGGAACATGTCTCAACTGCGGCTGTATACCAACAAAATCACTCTGCCGCAACGCCGAGGTTATAGACACTCTGCGCGACGCATCCGCTTTAGGACTCGAATCGCTGAGCTACACTCTCGACTTCGGAAAGATAATGGAGCGTAAGAACTCTGTAGTAGCGCAGCTGCGCAACGGTGTCGAGACACTCATGAGAACACCGGGAATAACGTTTGTCAATAAGAAAGCCAAACTGACATCCGGACACACTGTGGTCACGGATGAGGAAGAATACACTGCCGATGACATCATAATCGCCACGGGCTCGCACGCAAAGGTTCCACCGATAAAGGGCGCGCAGCTCCAAGGAGTGGTCACTTCCACCGAACTGCTCGACATCCCCTCCGTTCCCAAACGTCTGTGCATAGTAGGCGCAGGAGTGATAGGCATGGAGTTCGCCTCTGCTTTCAGCAGTTTCGGGAGTGAGGTTACGGTAGTGGAATTTATGAAAGAGGCACTTCCGACACTCGACAGCGACATAGCCAAACGTCTGCGCCAGACAATAGGCAAGCGCGGAGTGACCTTCCACATGCAGACTGCCGTGAAAGAGATAGAGGAGAAAACAGACAGCTGCGGAGCACGGGTCCTCAACGTGATAACAGACAAAAAGGGCAAAACTCTTGAAGTGGAGGCGGACACAGTGCTCATAGCCACGGGACGCTCGGCAAACACCGACGGCCTCGGACTCGAGGAGGCAGGCATCGAGTACGACTCCAAAGGCATACACACAGATGATGATTTCGCCACCAATGTGCCACACATATATGCCATAGGCGACGTTAACGGGAAGTGCATGCTTGCCCATGCCGCCACGTTTCAAGGCATACATGTAGTGAACCACATACTCGGAACACCAGACGGGATACGTCCGGACATAATGCCTTCGGCTATATTCACCAATCCTGAAGCCGCTTCCGTAGGACTGAGCGAGGACCGGTGCAAAGAGCTCGGACTGGAATACACATGCAAGAAGGGCTTCTTCAGGTCAAACGGAAAGGCTCTCGCCATGAACGAGACTGACGGAATGGTGAAACTCATCAGCGATTCCGACGGCAGGATAATAGGATGTCACATGTTCGGAGCGCACGCTTCCGACATGGTTCAGGAGATAACGGCACTTATGAACACTAGTGTCACGACCCGCAGGCTTGCTGAAATAATACACATCCACCCCACTCTCTCCGAGATACTTTGCGACATGTGTCTCGGCTGACCGTAACTCACATATGTCCGGCTACGGATACAGGACGTGCACATGACACGCCTGTAGCTGCAGCCGGACATTTTTTCACGTTCCCAGACTCTGATTCCATCAAAGAAACACATTTGTTCCTTACCAATGTTTTTTATTTTTTAATAAAACAGGCTGCACCCGACAATCTGAAAGCAAGCTTTCATTGCGCTCGTTGGCACTGTTTTATAACAAGGCAAGACATTGATGCCTGTATTTCGTTTGGCACAATATTTGCATAATCAACGGCAGAAGAAATCAGTTAAAAAACATATTCACATTATGCAGAAAGGAAATATAGGGGTTACGACAGAGAACATCTTCCCCGTGATAAAAAAGTTTCTCTATTCCGATCATGAGATATTCCTGCGCGAGATGGTGTCAAACGCTGTAGACGCGACACAGAAAATCAAGACACTGGCAGAGCGCGGTGACTTCAGCGGAGAGCTCGGAGATCTGACCGTACGGATAAGTCTCGACGCCGACAAAGGCACACTTACATTCAGCGACAACGGCATCGGTATGACCGAAGAGGAGATAGACAAATACATCAATCAGATAGCCTTCTCCGGCGTAAACGATTTCCTCGACAAATATAAGGATAATGCCAACGCCATAATAGGACACTTCGGCCTCGGCTTCTACTCGTCGTTCATGGTGAGCAAGAAGGTGGAGATTGTCACAAAGAGCTACAAGGAAGGCTCCAAGGCAGTGAAATGGAGCTGCGACGGAAGCCCTGAGTTTGAAATCACAGATGCCGAGAAAGAGACCCGCGGCTCAGACATCATACTATACATAGATGACGACTGCAAGGAGTTCCTCGACAAATACAAGATTCAGGAACTGCTCAACAAGTACTGCAAATTCATGCCTGTGCCAGTGGCATTCGGTAAAAAGACCGAGTGGAAAGACGGAAAACAGGTGGATACTGCCGAGGACAACATCATCAACAGCGTGGAACCGTTGTGGACAAAAGTCCCGAGCACACTGAAAGACGAGGACTACAAGTCGTTCTACCGCACTCTATATCCAATGCAGGACGAACCGTTGTTCTGGATACACCTCAACGTTGACTATCCGTTCAACCTCACCGGAATACTGTATTTCCCCCGAATACACTCCAATCTCGAACTGCAGCGCAACAAGATACAGCTCTACTGCAATCAGGTTTTCGTCACCGATCAGGTGGAAGGCATAGTTCCTGAGTTCCTCACACTGCTCCACGGAGTGATCGACTCTCCGGACATTCCGCTCAACGTAAGCCGTTCTTATCTGCAGAGCGATGCCAACGTGAAGAAGATATCAACCTATATCACAAAGAAGGTTGCCGACCGTCTGAACAGCATCTTCCAGGAAAACCGCAAGGAATATGAGGAGAAATGGGACTCACTGAAGATATTCATAAACTACGGTATGCTCTCCAAGGACGACTTCTACGACCGCGCGAAGGACTTCGCACTGTTCAAGGATACCGACGGAAAGTACTTCACTTACGACGAATACAAGACGCTCATCAAGGAAAACCAGACCGACAAGGACGGTCAGACAGTATATCTGTATGCCAACGACAAGGAAGGTCAGTACAGCTACATCGAAGCTGCGAAGGCTAAGGGATACAGTGTGCTGCTGCTCGACGGACAGCTTGACGTGCCGATGATATCCATGCTGGAGCAGAAGTTTGAGAAGAGCCGCTTCACACGTGTGGACAGCGACACCATCGACCGACTGATAATAAAGGATGAGAACAAGGACTCCGACCTCGATTCTGACAGCAGCGACAATCTGTCACAGGTGTTCCGGTCGCAGATGCCTAAGCTCGACAAGACCGAGTTCAACATCGAAGTGCAGGCTCTCGGCGACCAGACGCTGCCGGTACTCATTACACAGAGCGAATACATGAGGCGTATGAAAGACATCAGCCAGTATCAGACGGGCATGGCGTTCTACGCTCAGATGCCTGACTCTTACACCATAGTGCTCAACAGCGACCACAAGCTCATAAAGAGCATACTGGAGGACGAGAAGGCAAAATGCGCCGAACAGCTCAAGCCCGTCGACAGCGAGATAAAGGGACTTGAGGCTCGTCTCGCCGCGCTCCGTCAGACACAGAACGGCAAAAAGCCTGAGGAAATAACCCAGGAGGAGAAAGACGATGTCAAGAACACGGAGAAGTCGGTTGCCGAGCAGCGCGACAAGAAGAAGCAGATTATTGCCGACTACGCAAAGGACAACAGAATAGTGCATCAGCTCATAGACCTTGCGCTGCTTCAGAACGGCATGCTCAAGGGCGCGGCTCTCGACTCGTTCCTCAAACGCTCGGTCGACCTTATAGGCTGATTGCGCCTTATGAACAGACATTGTGCGCGGCGGTAATGCCACTGGTGCATACATACATAAAACCCGGACTGTCTTCACCGCACGACAGTCCGGGCTTTTTTATGCCCGGATCTGTTTGGCACCAATACGTGACAGCACACCGCACACAACACTATTCATGGCATTTGTCTGCACATGACAGCAAGTAAATGCCGTCAGACAATACAGCCCTAAATGCATATTTATGCGTTTCTGTCAGTAAAATATTTTGACATTTGAAATCAGAGAAATAGGTTCTGCTGACCACCGGAAACCATATTTCCTCCTCACTTCCGGTCATTTACTACGTGAAAAACACCGTTTTACAGTCCATTCCCTACACCATCTGTTTACAGAAAAGCCTTTATCGTCACGTCACAAAGGCGTTCCCGTCCTGCGTAACAGGCTTTTTCATGATGCGGAAAAGCCTTTCCTGTGTCATGAAAGAGCCCGTTTCACATTATCATAACACACATATTCCGGTACTGAGACAGGCAAAGCACTGACTGTCAAAGCATTGCAACATCCCCTCAAAACTCGCGTATTTGTGGCAGAATAAGCATTGCCGTCAGAAAACCGCGCTCTCGCGGAGTTGTCGATGTATGATTATGCAAGTCCAATTTGTAATTGCATAAATATTCAATCAGTAGAAGTGCAGGTGTTCGGCATGTTCTCAGGCAGGACACAACAAGAGATGACACATATCATTGAAATATATTCCGTTCATTCACAACCGTCATTCACTGATATAAAAAGATGTCATACACTGCGGACGCGCAACTGTTCTGATATACTGTATCATCATCACATCGCCTCTGCTTACGCCTCTTCATAATATCACACACATTGCGCTATATATCCGTATTTACACGACATTACACCCATAATATATCCCTTATATACAGAAACAGAAAATATGAACATACAGTGCGAAAATGTCATAACGCTCATAAGCACGAAACAGCCTACCTTTGCAGCGGATAAATGAAATAAAAAACATGAAGAGACTATTATCAACACTTGCGTTTGCCTGTACGCTTTTCACCATTAAAGCACAGGACACACTGACGCTGGAACAATGCATCCGCATTGGCATTGAGAACAACCTGTCGCTGCGAACAAAGCGCAACGATGTAATGAAGGGTGAGCACAGCATCTCCGAGAACCGCGCACGGCTGCTGCCGCAAATCAACGCGGTAGTGTCTATGAGCGACAACTTCAATCCGCCGGTGTCTGTCACCGACGGTTCAGCCTACGGCAACAAGTATAATGTGACAAAGACTCTGCAATATAACGCCTCGGCGGGAATAAAGCTGCAGATGCCTCTCTACAACCAGACTCTGCTCACAGCACTTGACATAACAAAGATGACGGCACGTATCAACCGGCTGTCATACGACAAGGCGCGCAACGACCTCATAGAACAGATAACCCGTATATACTATCTTGCACAGAGCACTGCCGAACAGATAGAAATAGTAAAAGCCAACATAGCGCGCCTGAAGGAGCTGAAGAACATCACAACGGCATTCTTCGACAACGGCATGGCTATGGAGGTGGACGTGAAGCGCGTCAACATCAACCTCGAGAATCTGCTGGTGCAGCACGACAACGCCAAGACCATGCTCTCCCAACAACTCAACATGCTGAAGTATGTCATGGACTATCCTGCCGGCAACGACATCACTCTGACAACCGTAAACACAGAAACGGTGGAACAGGTGGAGCCTGGCGGACTCGACGAGTCGTTGCCCGAGCTACAGCAACTGAGGGAGAAGAGCGAACTTGCCGCACGCCAGCAGAAGCTTATCAGTCAAGGTTATCTGCCATCACTCACACTGACCGGCAACTTCTCCTACTCCGCTTTTACTGACAGATTCAGCAATTGGTTTCACTCCGGACCGTCGAATCATTGGTACAACTCTTCGGGACTGGGCATCACTCTGAACGTACCGATATTCGACGGACTCGAGAAACGCTCGAAGATACGTAAGGCAAAGCTCGACACGGAGAACGCCCGCATAGCCTACGACGATGCTCTGAAAGGTCTGCGCATGCAATATCTCAATGCCGCTGACGAGCTTACGAACAGTCGGCGCAATCTCACCAAGCAGCGCGACAACTACCGTCTTGCCGAGGATGTGTATGCTGTCACGACCGACCGCTACCGCGAAGGCATCGCCTCAATGACCGAGGTGCTGCAGGACGAGATGCGTATGAGTGAGGCGCAGAACAACTACGTGACAGCTCACTACAACTACCGCATAACCAGTCTGTCGTTGCTGAAACTCACAGGGCGTCTCGACTCGCTCCTAAAATGAACATGTCACAGCAGTGATTTTATTCAACATAAAATAAGATAATAAACCGACAATCCAAAAAACAAAACAATGGAAACCAAAAACAACAACATACAGCACTCCGACACTCTGAAACAGAAAGCAGCAAAACTGAGAAAGCAGCGCATGCGTCAGCGTCTGGCAAGCGCATTCGGAATAATAATCATCATGTGCGGAATAGTGAAGACCGCCACGGTTTTCATGAACTATAAAAGCACGGAGACAAGCGACGATGCGCAGATAGAGCAATACATATCACCGGTTAACCTGCGCGCATCCGGCTATATAAAGAAGGTGTGTTTCACGGAGCATCAGAACGTGAAGAAAGGCGACACTCTTCTGATTCTCGACAAACGCGAATACCGCATACGGGTAATGGAGGCAGAGGCTGCGCTGAAGGACGCTCTGGCTGGCGCGTCGGCAATAGGACAGTCGCTTCAGACATCGGAGGCGTCGGCATCGGTGTATGAGTCGTCAATAGATGAGGTGAAGATTCGTCTGGCGAAACTTGAGAAAGACCGCACACGCTATCAGAACCTGCTCGACCGCAACGCCGCCACTCCCATACAGCTGGAACAGATAGAGACCGAATATGAGGCTACGAAGAAAAAGCTCGACGGGCTCGTGAGACAGCGGAAGGCAGCCATGTCGGGCGTAAGCGAGGTGTCGGTACGCCGCAAGAGTTCGGAAGCGGCGATAGAGCGTGCGCGTGCCGCTCTCGAGATGGCACGTCTCAACCTCTCCTATACGGTTGTTACCGCTCCGTGCGACGGCAAGCTCGGTCGCCGGACAGTAGAGGAAGGACAATACGTCCCTGCCGGACAGACTCTGACATATATCATGCCTGACACACAAAAATGGGTGATAGCGAACTTTAAGGAGACACAGATTGAGAACCTGCACGTAGGACAGGAGGTGACAGTAACAGTGGACGCTCTGGACGGACGTGAGTTCAAAGGACGTGTAACGGCAATCTCCGGAGCCACCGGTTCTAAATACTCACTCGTCCCGACGGACAATTCAGCCGGAAACTTCGTGAAAATCCGCCAGCGCGTACCGGTAAGAATTGACTTCAACAACCTGTCGGCGAAGAACAACGCACGCCTTGCCGCCGGAATGATGGTGGTGGTGAAAGCAAGGATTGACTGACATTACGGCACGTCATAAATAAAATATCGGAATAAGGCGGACAGCCTGCTAAAAACAATAAGAAATGAAACAAAATGCAATAAGCGTCAACTGTGGGGCCAGATACAGGAACTATCCGTTCTATGACTGGATACCGAAACCGCTCGGAATAACCATTCTCATACTGCTGTTCATACCTATCCTTACCGTCGGAGGTGTATACACAGCCAACAGCGGCGAGATGATGAGCGGGTTGGGAATACTGTCGGAGCACATACAGTTTGCCGGATTCGCCACATCAATAGGCATGGCGGCATTCGCACCTTTCTTCTATCAGGTGGTGTGCATACGTCGCGAGAAGATGACATGCGTCATAGGATTCTCCATAATGTACGTTCTGAGCTACGTGTGTGCCGTCACCGACAGCATATTCGTCATTGCCCTGTGCAGCCTTGTGATGGGTTTTCTGCGCATGACTCTTATGATGGTCAACCTGTTCACGCTCATACGGTATGCCTTCGGCATGGAAGCGACACAGAACATAACGCCTGGCAACGAGCCTGCCGATGAGGAAGGATGGGATCGTCTGGACTCTGAGAAAGGCAAAAGCATGCCGATAATCTATCTGTTCTTCATGATTCTCGGTCAGCTGGGCACGTCGCTCACGGCATGGCTTGCATACAGATACCGGTGGCAAGACGTTTACTTCAACATGATGGGCATGACACTCGTAGCCTTACTCACCGTGTTCGTGACGATGCCTCACCACGCCTACAACAGCCGGCGCGTCCCTATAACGTTCAGCAAGTTCGGCAATGTGGCAGTGTTCTGTTCGATGATGACATGCGGAATATACGTACTCGTCTATGGAAAGACACTCGACTGGTTTGCCGACCCGACGATAGTTCGCTCCACGATACTTACAATCGTCTTTGCCGCAGTGTTCGTCTATATGGAAATGTCGCGCCGTTCGCCCTACTTCATTATGGAAGTGTTCCGTCTGCGCACCATCAACGTTGGCATCATACTGTTTCTTCTGCTCATGGTGTTCAATACAAGCTCTATGTTTGTCAGTATGTTCACCGGTGTGGGAATGTCCGTAGACAACTGGCAGAATGCCTCACTGGGCAACTGGAGCATTGCCGGATACTTCACCGGAGCCGTCATAGCCATAGCTCTCGGTTCGAAGAACGTGAAGCTGAAATATCTCTTCGCCATAGGTTTCCTGCTCATCGGAGCCTCCTCAATATTCATGTATTTCGAGGTGCAGACGGCTGGTCTGTACGAGAGGATGAAGTATCCTGTCATAATACGTTCGGCAGGTATGATGCTGATATATTCTCTCGCAGCCGTATACGCCAACCAACGCATGCCATACAAATATCTGTCCACATGGATATGCATAATGCTCAGCGTACGCATGGTTGTCGGTCCGGGCATAGGATCTGCGCTTTATTCCAACGTGATGCAGCATCGGCAGCAGCATTATGTGACGATGCTTGCACAGGATTACGACCGCACAGACACACAGACGGCAGCCGACTACGACCGTACCGCATACGGCATGCGCATGCAGGGAAGCAGCGGGACCGACGCCGAGAACGTGGCTGCCATGTCTGTAAAAGGCAAAGTACAGGTGCAGGCAACACTGTCCGCCATAAAGGAAATGTCGGGATGGACCTTCTATGGCTGTATGATTTCAATGCTCTTCGTACTCATTTATCCATACAGAAAGAGGAATTTATCTGCTTGGCATGACTCAAACCCGAATCGGTCATTAAAACGCCGATAAAAGATTTCAGGTTTATTGTCAGCTCATCATCCTTCTTCCGCACTGCTGCCGTCATCTTGTCGTCCCGCTTTTTACCGGTGTAGCCCGCTACATCTTCGATAAAGCTGAATACAATTTGACTGACATCAGCACGAAACAAGAATGGAAGTTTAATGACATATTCGGGTTAAAGGTCTGCCAAGTCAGATAAATTTATTATCTTAGCGGCAACAAAGAGAATGCAAGGCGAGTGCAACAGCAAGACGGGAAAACAGAGTTTTACCGGTCTTGATACTGCCGAGCCGCAGCTTATCTTATACAAAGAGAATGCAAGGCGAGTGCAACAGCAAGGCGGGAAAACAGAGTTTTACCAGACTTGATACTGCCGAGCCGAAGCTTATCTTATACAAAGAGAATGCAAACGAGCGGAAAAAGAGCTTGCTCTTGTTTTCCCGAGTGCAGCTTATCTTATGCAAAACATCAGCCGCCATGGACAATATACCTTACTTGAACGATGCCACACGACTGGCACGACTGCATGAATGTATGGAAAACAGAGCCGACGTATGCTCGTCGGGAGGCGTGGTATCCGACTTCCCGCAGCGCATGTACGACGGTTTCATCAACTTCGGCATTGGTCTGATAGTATGTCATGAGGGTGATTTTGACTTCATCCTGTCAGACAAAACGTATACGGCAAAACACGGCGAGACCGTATTCATGACAGAACACACCTATTTCCGCATCGTCAGAAAGTCGCGGCAGTTGCAGGCAAGTATCATAATCTACAAGACAGAACCCATACGCTACGTCATAGGAACAATCGTACAGTCTGTACAGATATACGCAAGAATGTCGCCCGAGCTGCCATGTGTATGGTCCACCGGGTGTGAAAACGACATCTCCCGATACATTTCACTTATAGGAAATGATGCTCCTCAGCCTGAAAACATGTTTGCCGCAAGCGAGCAGAAGATGCTTCTCATGTCGCTCACATACCGCTTGTGCAGAATCTTCAGCAACAAGTTCTTCGCGGAAGGCTCGTCCAACGCACGTCGGACTGAGGTGTTTCTCAAACTCATACAGCTCATCGGACGGCATTACATGACTGAACGTGGAGTGGCATTTTATGCCGGTCAGCTGTTTCTTTCGCCCAAGTATCTCTCCGAACTGTCCAAGTCGATGTGCGGATACACCGTCCAGCAACTGGTGTTCAAGGCAATCACGCGCAAAGCAATGTCTCTGCTCGACAGCACAAACATGACCGTCGCCGAGATAGCCGACAAGTTCCGATTCCCCAATCCGTCGAGTTTCGGCACGTTTTTCAGGAAACAGACTGGAATGTCTCCGCAGAAATACAGGGAGCGTCTGTGACATTGCGCCGCCCGGATAAATATGAAACAGTATATTATAAAATAAGAACCAAGAAGTCCGCTCTTCACCGGCATAGCCATAAGCAATGTCAGCCGTCTGCCTTTATGGCGCATGCGGAGTGTCACTGAATGCATTCATAGCGGTATATAAAACGAAAGACAGGTCCCATCACATCCTTAACTGTAATGAGACCTGCTTTTATATAACCAGCATAAATGCGCTGTCTGCCGCATCAACGCGTCTTTACAGGAACGAAAGGCTGTTCTTTAGTCTCGTCGAGCGGAGCGTCATAGTATCCGCACTTTGCGAAATCAATCCTGTCAAGAGCAATGCTCCTTATCGAACTGTCGTACATGGTGCGGTAATATATCACCCTGTTTGTCATATCGGTGGCTGTCGTCCATTGCGTGGCACTCGGAATATCGGCATGCACCTCGCCCGCCGGGAACTCGATGCCGACAGGTATGTCGAAGTTGTTAAGTATCTGGAAAGCCTGCCTTACAGCCGCCGCCGCGGTGGACTGCACGGGAGCCGTGGTCTGGAAAAAAGCCGCACGCACAAATCTCGAAGGAGGAGTCACATCACCGGGTATACCAAGAAAACCGCTGCCAGCCCCGAACGAAGCCAACTGAACGTCACCGAACGCATGGGCTCCGGCTGTACCCGAATACAGATTGACATAATTGTTGAGATTCGTCATCTGCCATTCAAAACCGGGAGAATTGGTAAGCACGCCCAGCTTATTGTCGAAAAAATGCGGCTTGCCGTCCACTATCTCGAGCACGATCTGCCTGCCCGTCGCGTCGGCAAAACGCCAGTGCACGGTTGAGGCGCGCGGGTCGATAGCCACGACATGCACATTTCTCACAGCCTCCTTCACCTCGTCAGTGGTCCTGCAACTGCCGAGCAGCCATGATACAAGCTGGAAATCGGTGATGGTGCTGTTCTTATGACCGGCATTATAGTCCTCATACTTGCCATAACCGGGGAAATAAAAGAGTCCGGCAGACAGTCCGGCTTCGTTCAATCCTTCAACCACAAACTCTTTCTGTTCCACCGAAAGCCCAACATAACCGTACTTGGCGGTAAACGGCATACCGTCTTTCGTGTATCCGGGGACGTACGAGCGTTGCGTATATCCGCGCGGAACTATGACATATCTGCTGTTAAGCTCACTTCCTCCCCATTCTATTGTACGCGCAACGATGCGCGCGCTGTCTCCCGATTTAAGAGTGATGCCGGTGCATGCAGCCGTGTGCTGATGCCCGGAGATAATCATACCGATGGCAATGATTACCGTCAAGATGTTCTTTTTCATTTATTCTTATGTATATAGTTCATACTTTCGCAAATATACGACAATAATCGTTTGGCTCTCATTTTTATACGGAAAATATGATGTATGTCAACGTAAAGATTGTTAAAAGGCACTTACAGCCCATTGTACAGGCATGAGAAAGCATCTGGGCATGCCATTTTCAGATAAACGTTTTATAAATAAAATGATGCTAAAGAAAACAATAAGCGGAAGACGGATGCGTTTTCATAATATCAGAATCATTGTAATGACAAACATAAAAAACACTCATTAACGCATATGGAATACATAAACAAAGACGTGCGGCGTCAGGACCGGCTGCTCGATGAGGCACGGGCAAGAGAGATTATCACCACGGCGGAATATGGAATATTATCGATGGCGGACGCGACAGGCATGCCCTACGGCATTCCTCTCAATTTTGTCTGGGACGGGAATGACTGTTTCTACGTGCACTGTGCGCCTGAAGGACGCAAGCTGAGAATGATTTCCGAGAACAGAAACGTCTCTTTCTGCATTGTAGGAAACGTGTCGCTGAAGCCACAACTGTTCACAACAGCATACGAAAGTGTTGTGCTGCGCGGTGAGGCATCGGTTGTGGAGTCAGACGAAGAAAGGCGTGAGGCACTGCGACTGCTCGTGAAGAAGTTCTCGCCGGAGTATGAGACGCTCGGCGCGAAATACTCGGAAAAAAGCTTTCACCGCGTCGCCATACTAAAGATAAGGTTCGACGTGTTCAGCGGCAAGTGCAAACATGTGAGATAAGACACTGCCGGAAATATTGTGGTCCGTGCCTCACGGAATGTGGAGACACGGACCACAGCCTCTATTTGCGTGACATCATGAATTTGCGGAATGCGGCGTCAGAAGCGCCACGCCCGGCATTTATCAGTCCCGGCTTGTAGTGTCCTCTGCGTAACGAAGCAAAAACATCGACCTCAACGTCTCCTGCCTGTTGCCACACCTTTCCGTCGCGCCTGTAGAAGAAACGCAGTTTACTCACATCGTCAACGCATATCTTGAGCCAGATATCACCGCCATCATAGGCTGTGGAATAAAGATTGTCGGCATGACCGCCCTTCAGCAGCCGTATGACAAGTCTGCCTCCTTCAGTGCCGAACACCACCTGATTGTCCGCATTGTTCATGTATGTAAGCCCGAAGAGATTGTCTTTTCCGCACGACACATGCGTACTGTATTCATAATCGGCATACGACGGACGGCGACAGAGCGTGGAACTGTATTCTCCGGCATCGTCGGCAGCCGGAGGCAACAGCAGTACTCCGTCTGAAGGAACGGGACGCTGACTGTGCGACTTTATGCCTCCAGTCCATCCCGGGTCGAGTCCAATACCGTCGAAGGCGTCATAATAACTATAATCCACCACTTCTATTGTACCGAAAGGAGTATCCTGCGTTATCTTTGTCTTACTTCCTGTCTTGAACCGTACCCATCCGTCATCGGTCTGTACAAGCTCGTGCATCACCGGCTGTCTGCCGAGATAAAACTCCGGACCTTTCATAAACGCATGGCAGATGTAGAACATCCTGCCGTCCGGAGTTTCAGTCATTGTGCCGTGACCGCACGACTGCACCTTAATGCTGTCGCCCTTCAATATCGGATTATCCGAATACTTCTCATACGGACCGGTTATCTTCTCAGCCCGAGCCACGTACACCTCATAATCGCTACGCTCGCTGCAACAGTCGCGTGTGGAGTAAAGCATGTAATAATATCCGCCCTTCTTAAACAGGCACTGCCCCTCCATGCCTATCTCCTCCGTATCCACAAGCATTGTGAAAGGCTTGCCCTTCAGATGCAGACCGTCTGAGGACAGACGGCATCCCAACAGTTCTATCGGACGACCGCCGTCAAGTCCGTAGGCTTTCCAGGTTATGTAGAGCTGTCCGTTGTCATCGTATACGAATGCGTCTATTGCCTCATTGGTCCATCGGATAAGCGGGCCGTGATCGGTGTAAGGTCCTTCCGGCGAATCGGCAACAGCCACTCCTATGCACGTGATGCCGTCAGACTTTGCCCTTGCCGTGTAATAACAATAGTACTTTCCATTGTGACAATATAGTTCCGGAGCCCAGAAATCACCCGAAGTCCATGCAGGCGGTGTCTCGAACACGGCTCCGGTCTGAAACCAATTCACAAGATCGGGAGAGTAATACACCGGATAAACCGGAGTGGCATTGCCCGACGTACCGGAAAGAAAGTAATAGTTCCCGACTCTGATTACCGAAGGGTCGGGCACATCCGACCTGAGTACCGGATTGTTGAAGGTAGATTGGCTTGAGCATGGCAATACAAATGCCCACATGACTCCACCGCACAGAAGGCTTGTAAATCTGTTCATAATGACTTGTGTTTGTAGTAATGTTTTAATATAAAGGTTCTACGGCTTGTATTCCACCGCACGTCTTCATGCCGTACTCAAAGAAACGACGCACACGACATGCCGGTTTCAGCAACTGATCTTTGCACCCATAAAATTACATAAAATATCTGAAAGCGTGTCATACAAATGTATTTTTAAATTTAAAAAGGCATGAAAAGGTGCTTTTTTGTGATATATGCGCATTATTCAGCCACTTTTTCGGCATGACAAATACATCAGACGGCATTTTCATGTCACAATAATACGTCATTTGATTATACAGAAGCATTTTATGAAACAGTGGCACGACCACACTATTCAACCCTAACCGGGCTTTATACCTCTCCCATGTTCCGAGCTGAGGCAAGGCAGACAGTATTCAGGTTATATAAAATCTGCGGCGCGCCGTTTCCTGAAAAGCAGGAACGCAAGACTCCGGCTGCCTTACGGAAGAGACATGAAGAGCTGACAGGTGTATATAAACACATGTACAGAAGTTTGATGACCAACTGGGATTAAACTGCGATTACACCCGCAACAGTCATCCGTATAAAAGCCGAACAGGACATTATGGACGCCTTGCCCTCAAGATGTGCTACGTCAACAGCATCTTAAACCCGAGTCGGTCATTAGAACGCCGATTAGACATTTAAGCTTTATTGTCAGCTATTCATCCTTCTTCCGTACCGCTGCCATCATCTTGTCTTCAGCTTTTTCTCTATGTAGCCCGTTACATCTTCGACAAAGCTGAATATAATCCGGCTAAAAACAGCACAAAATAAGAATGGAAGTCTGATGACAGATTCGGGTTAAAGAAATGAACATTATAACAATACCGAAAGTAAAAAATCTTTACAATGTTTTTTATCAAAGCAGGAACGCGGCAACACATCAGTCACACTCCTATACGCGTTTTCCATTGTCAGACATACGCTATCCCCCACTCTCTACACCAATAAATACTCTTCTGTTTCTCGGTTTTTGTCATTTTGCCGGCCGTCTTAATCATGTCGGGCACCTTCCAACCGTAATGTCATGATGCGGAAAAGCCCGTTTCGTGTGTCCGAACAGGCTTTCCCGCATGCCCATACGTGCTTTTCCGCAGCCCGGAAAAGCCTTTTCCATGCATCAAAAAGTGACATTCCAAGCAGCATTTCACACAACGCACTGATATTCAACATATTGTATTTACCTCTCAAAACTCGCGTATACCGCGCCACTTCTTATACCGTTTGCATACAAGCGATTCTCAGCGACTTTACGTTGGTATAATTCTCACACTGCATGCACATTTTCTTACCATCCTGCAATCTGAAACAATCCGGTGTGAAACACTCTCTTTGGTAAAACATTCTCATGATGTTCCGCAACTGAAGAAAACGACAATAAAAAAAATAACAGCCCATGCCGATATGCAGTACATGGACTGTTATTGTATAAGATTTATGTTGCTTACGGATAAAACAGCCGTCACAAGTCACCGAACCAGACTATAAAACGGTGGACTCAGACGCCTGTCATATCTGTAAACGGTTATGTCAGAAACGGTAGCCCACTGTGACGAGCAGCTGGTTGCGCTTGTTGTTCACCTTAGCTCCCGGCGCAACGTTGGCGTTAGACGCATCCTCACCCTCAACAGGATAATTGCTCATGAACGGATAGAAATCGCCTTTGGTCTCGCTGTAAGCATAAGCGAGGTCGAAGTTCCATTTGCCGTAGCTGTATCCGAAACCTGCCGTTATACGGTTGGTAGCGTCCCAATTGGTGTAATCGGTAGCCGAACTGTAGTATGACCCGTAGGAAGGCAGCGTCCCATCCTTGAATCCGCTCTTTTTATACATAGGCGAAACATAGTTGTAACCGAGTCTTACGGAGAATCCGGGAGCGACCTTATACTCTGCGCCGACCTTCAAAGTGGATACGCCCTTAAGCGTCTCGCCTATATGATGGTTCATCACCGCGTCGTTTGAACTTGTCTCGTAATAGTCTCCCCAATAAGCGTCGTAGTATCCGCCGTCGTTGACACGCATTTTCGAACTGCCATAGTCAGCATACTCGTATGTCGCACCGATGGCAAGATAGTTGCCCACTGTGTGTCCGAGACTCACACCGAACTTCCATGGAGTGTAGAACTTGAACTCGTAAGTCTCACCAATGTGTCCGTCATCATACATTCCGACACTCGTTCCATTTAGCAATGTAGTGTAGTTGCTTGTTTTAAGATCATACCACACAGGGGTGTGAACATAGAGTCCCACACGGAAAGGCGAGTTCTCGACAGGGCGGAAGATGATGCCCGCTTTCACGTCGAAACCTTTTCCTGTTATCTCTCTCGTGTCGTTGATTGTCACATCGCCTATTGCAGCCTTGTTCTCGTCGACAAGTGTTTCGGTGTACATGCTTTCGCCCTTATAGTGCACATCATGTATGCCGAAGGTGACACCCCAGTAGAAACGGTCATTGACGTTGCCGCTGACATTAAAGTCGTATTCTCCTATGTAGCCGCTGTTGCCACGGTTGAACATATATCCGTTGGCATTGTTATAATAAGACTTATTGTCCTTATCGTTGAAAAGCAGCGCGTTGTAATATAGATAATCTATCTGGTTATAGGCAAGGGAATAATCGTTACCGTTATATCCTACAAAAGCTCCATTATCGTTCTGTCCTACATCGAATATGCCGTTCAGACCTTTAAGGTATGACAGCTTGTTCTGCGAAGCGTTCTCCAGCCGTCCGGCGGCGGACAGTATCTGGTTGAAGTTCCTGCTTTTGTGATAGTTGAATCCGAAGTTCAATATTGAATTTCTGTCCAGCTTCGTGGAATATACGAGTCCTATCTGGTCGAAACTCATATTTGTCTTGTCCGCGTTACGGAATGACTTGACACCGTCCTGAGACACAAGACCGAAAGAAGTGCTTATCGAACTCTTGCGGAAAAGACCTATACCGGCAGGGTTTGAGCCGATGGTCGACATGTCTGCGCCTAAAGCTTCCAAGGCGCCTCCCATTCCCACGTAACGCGCTGTTCCGTTAAGATCCTCGTTTGCAAGTATCGCATTTTCATAAGTCTCTTGTGCCGAGACCGTCAGGGAAGACACTGTGACGAGCGTCATGAATAGTATTTTGTTCATAATATTCCTTTCTGTTTGTTATTGTTTTTATCTTCTGCCTCCAAAGCCTCCGCCACCGGAGCGTCCGCCTCCGCCTCGGCTGCCACCGAACGAACCGCCTCCACGGCTGCCGCCGAACGAGCCTCTGGTCACCGACGACGGTGTAGACTGCGGACGTGAAGCCGGACGCGACACTGTGCTGGAGTTGTTTGTGCGACGCTGACCGCCGAATCCGAATCTGGAGTTTGTGTTGCCCGACGGTCGCCTGTAGCCGTTATTACGGTTTCCGAAAGAACTTGATGTGTTGCTGTAAGAGCCGCGATAGCCGGAAAAACCTGAAGTACGGCGTCCGGACGAATGCCAGCTTCCGGTTGAATGGTTTGTTGTTCCGGTAGGTCTGGAGTAGCTGTAATAATAAGAGGGACGCCATCCGTGCCATCCGTGCCATCCGTAATAATACGGCGAGTGCCATCCGTACCAGTACCACGGAGAGTAATAGCCGTAATACAACGGGTCGTACCAGTAATAATCATATCCCCACCAGTAAGGCCCTCTCCAATAAAAACTGAAGTAAGGATCGTACCATCCGTAGAATCCGTCGAACCGTCCGAGATAGCGGCTGTAGGTATAATCGAAATCGGAATCGTCATAATACTGCTCCGAACCCGGATAGACATACACCGTGTCGTTCATCCCGGAAGAGCCGTAAGTACCGTCTCCTTCATGAAACTCTATAATGTCGTTTCCTAAAGAATCGCTTCCTATCTTCTGATAATAACTCCTCACACGTCCACGACGGTTATACTCGTCGACATCACGGTCGCTGCCACAGTAGTAAGTCGGCTGCTCTGACTCATCCGGCTTGTCTGCCTTTTCACTTTGCTGCGACTTGCCGGGAACATAATACATGTCGTCATCCTGAGCCAATAGTGACAGCGGTATAGCTCCAACGAGAACTAAGATAAATATTATTCGTTTCATTATACCTCCTTATATTTGCCTGTTAAACCTATTCTATTTCACATTACAAAAATAAATATTTTATTCCTTGCATAATAAAGAAAAACCCTAAAATAAGTAGGGAAATCCCTATTATTTATTATTTTTGCATATATACTTATTTACAATAAACAATAATTAATATATAGAATGGAATATGTTGCTGTAGAATTCAATATAACCGGAGCCGACAAAAGCCTTATACAGACAGCCAGCGACTTGCTCGTGGATGCGGTGTCGGCTGTAGGCTTCGAGTCGTTTGAGACCGTAGACGAGAATGTTATAGGATATATCAGAAAAGACATATACAGTAATGAGGCGCTGGAAAGGGAGATAAAATCATTTCCACTGAGCGGAATAAGCATATCGTATACAGAAAACGACATAGAGGATGCGGACTGGAACTCGGCTTGGGAAGACTCAGGATTTGAGCCGATAAGCATAAACGGCAAGATGGTAATATACGACGCGCGGCACACCGGCAACGAAGAGCTGGCACAGCTGGATGCTCCCGGCGTGATGACTATCGGCATTGAGGCAAAGCAGGCATTCGGAACAGGCACGCACCAGACCACAAGAATGGTGATTGCCGAACTGATGAATCACAGGCAACTCCTGGAAAAAGGGCGCATGCTCGACTGCGGATGCGGAACGGGAATACTGTCAATAGCCGCCGCAAAGCTCGGAGCCGTAAGCATCATAGGCTATGACGTTGACGAATGGAGCGTCAACAACTCCAGACATAACGCCGTGCTGAACGGTGAACAGGATAAAATCAGAATATTCCACGGTGACTCTGAGGTGCTTGGAAGCATAAGCGGCAAATTCGATGTCGTGGCTGCAAACATAAACAGAAACATCCTTCTCGGGGACATGCCGCGTTTCTGCGGGAAAATGAACAACGGGGCAGTACTCATTTTGAGCGGTTTCTACGAAACAGACATCCCAATACTTACAGATAAGGCATCGGAACTGAACCTGCGGGAAACAGACAGAATGACCGAAGACGGATGGGCTTGCCTTGTCCTTAGAAGCTGTATGTAAGTGTCTTACAATTAATTAATCCTGACTGCCGATGGTCAGTTTCTTGAGGTCATAGTATGAACCGTTGTATATATTGAAATCAACGTAACCCTTGATTCCCGGCAGACGGCCCACGTCAGTATGCTGCCAGAATTTCCATTCTCCCTTATATTCCACCTTGTCTACATAATAATGGGCTATCCAATAAGGGTAATCATCAAACACGGGAGCGTTAAGGTATTTCTCCTTAAACTTATAATAAGTATAGATAATCGGCTTGACGTGATATTTATCCTCTACCACATGAAGCCACGTAAGTATGTCGCGCTGGAAATCCTCGACCGACTGGTCTTTCGGCTTATGCTCCACATCAAGGACAGGAGGCAGGTCGCCGTCCTCCAGACGCACCTTATCCAAAAAGAAATAAGCCTGTTCGCGTGCGGTTGACTTATTGCTCCAGAAGTGATAAGCCCCTCTTATATAACCGTATTCGCGCGCCATATAGAAGTTGTCATTGAACTTCTCGTCCACTCGTGACGAGCCTTCCGTAGCCTTTATCATTATAAATCTTATAGGACAACCCTCAATCATGGCGTTCCGCAAATCGTCCCAATCGATGTCTCCCTGATAATGTGATATGTCAACACCGTGAATCTCATACCCGTCGGGGTAGTTTGCCTCACCATACAAAGCACGCCATCTGAACCCTGTGGGGCTTACGAAAAAATAATAAAAGAGCCAGATATACACCGCAACGACACCTATGCCACCGACCCACCACGTCCAACGGGGATATTTTCTGAGGAAATACGGCACGGCTGAAGATACCGTTTTACGGCGTCTTCTCGTATTTGATGAGCGTTTACGCTTCACTTCCGGCACTTTTCTGACACCCATATTATAATATAGGAAAATGAGAGCAGGCACGACAGACCTGCTCTCATTATTATATTAAGTATTTGTTCTGCTTTGTCATTCCTGCTCAAGAGCAAGAGTCTTTGTAGGCAGATCGCACACACTTGCAGGTCCCCAATACTGTATCGGACCCGGATATACGTAGCAGGTTTCCTTAGCCCACTGGTCGCGCTGAGCAGCAAAAGCCTTGAAAGGCTTGCCGTTCAAATCGACAAGAGCCTTACGGATGACAGGCTTCATCTCACCGTTACGCTTCTCCATGTTCATCATCATTGTGATTGGCACACCTCCGGCTTTCCACTCCTCAGTGCCGGCTGTGGTGTTCTTCACGATTGCCATATAACCGGTCTTGCCGTTGGCAATAAGCTGTGCGGCACTTGCACCGAGCGCGTAGCAATAGTCTGCATCGAAATTTGAAGGAGCAGCGCAACGTCCCTCATACCCGAAGAAATGATGCAAAGCAGAGAACTTGCCGTTATACTTGCCTTCCTTAGCCCACTGGTCGAGTTTTGCGCCGACCATTTCAGAAATGAGTTTCTCTGTCTCGATAAGCGAAACCTGAACGTTTCCGTGCGGATCGCGGTCGAGAGAGAGCTGACGTGCGACACCTTCCGGCAGAGTCTCGAATGTCGCCTTATTGGCTTCACTCAGATGAGAAAGTATGTATTCACGCTGTGCATCCTTATCCAGATCCTTATAATCCTGTCCGTGTGCGGCGAGCAGGTCGTTGAGTTCCTGTATCAGACGGCCGATTGCAGGAATAAACTCGATAAGTCCCTCCGGAATGAGAACCACACCGAAGTTGTTGCCCTGGCTTGCACGGTAAGCCACTGTCGACGCAATCTGCTCGACAATGTCATTAAGCGTAAGATCCTTAGCCTCTATCTCCTCAGATATAAGGCAGATGTTCGGCTGCGTCTGCAATGCGCATTCAAGAGCGATATGTGAAGCGGAGCGACCCATAAGCTTGATGAAATGCCAATATTTGCGCGCAGAGTTACAGTCACGCTCAATGTTTCCGATAACCTCGCTATATGTCTTTGTGGCAGTGTCGAATCCGAATGAAGTCTCAATCTGCTCGTTCTTAAGGTCACCGTCAATTGTCTTCGGACAGCCGATAACCTGCACACCATAGTTCTTTGCAGCATAATATTCAGCCAGAACGCATGCGTTTGTGTTTGAATCGTCACCACCTATTATAACTACTGCCTTGATGTTAAGCTCACGGATAACCTCCAGCCCTTTCTCGAACTGCTCGACTTTCTCGAGTTTTGTGCGGCCGCTGCCTATAAGGTCAAAACCTCCTGTATTACGATAATCAGCTATAAGCTCTTCGGTTATCTCTATATATTTATGATCAACCAGACCGCTCGGTCCCATAAGGAAGCCATAAAGACGGTTGTTAGGGTTGAGTTTCTTTATTTCATCAAAAAGTCCGGATATGACGTTATGTCCGCCGGGAGCCTGTCCTCCGCTAAGAATCACGCCCACATTCATCTCTTTCTGCAAAGCATTCTCGGCTGTAACAAACTCTACGAGAGGCATGCCATAAGTATTAGGGAAAAGTTTCTTGATTTCCTCCTGATTGTCGACACTTTGCGTAGGAGCTCCTTCCACAACCTTTACCGCACCCTGAAGTGCTTTCGGCAGTTTCGGTTTGTAAGCAGCTCTTTCTTTCTGTAATGCACTCTTTTCCATAATTGAATTATTATTGTATTGCTATTGTTTTTTGTTTGTGCAAAAGTAGTCTTTTTCCATGACATGATGAAAGAAAAGAAAAAGAAAACATTATTTTGAAACATTTTTTTTATTTAAATATTATATTTACTGATTTTTTCATATCTTTGGAGTGTATTAAAAAATAACGACTATGGCAAACAAGAGAAATCTTAAGCATACTATAAACTATGTATGCGGCGAACTGTTCGCAGAATGTATTGCAGTATCACAATATAGCAGCAATCCCGACAACGAGAATGTGAATGCCCTGTTAAGGACAATTCTCACGATAAACAATGATATGATAAAGAGAGTGTCTCATCCGGAACCAGGCATGTCGGCTAAAAAATATTATAATGAGCTCATAGCCAGTTTCAACAAGCAGATACAGGAAATCAGCGACCAGATTGCAAACCTCAATTAAACGACATGCTGAGCACACTATGCCGATGGCTTTTGTATAAGCACTGGGGCTGGAAAAAAGAAATAAGCATAGAACATCCCAAGAAATACATTCTATGCCTTGCCCCACACACCAGCAACTGGGATTTCATTATGGGTCAGATATACTCACACGCTGAAGGCGTGAGTATAAACTTTCTTATGAAGAAAGAGTGGTTTTTCTGGCCGTTAGGATGTGTTTTCCGCAAACTTGGAGGAATACCGGTAGACCGTGGAAGACATACGAGCATGACAGACTTTCTGGCTGAGACAGCCATAAAGTCTGAAACATTCAGTCTTTGCATAACTCCTGAAGGTACACGCTCGCTTAATCCGGACTGGAAGAAAGGTTTTTATTTCATCGCACTCAAGGCTCAGATACCCATACTCCTTTATGGCGTGGATTACGAAAAGAAAGTCATAAAGTGCACAAAGCAGCTGATGCCGTCAGGAGACGTTGATCAGGACATGCGGACCGTAAAACTTTATTATAAGGACTTCAAGGGCAAACACCCCGATTTATTTACTATCGGTAATTTATAATGACAAGAATACTTCTGTTTTTTTTATTTTCCATATCACTGGCAACCGCGCTCCCGTCAGACGCATACAGCCAGTCAAAAGGCGATAACGAAAAGATAAAATCACGTCTCAGCACGTTTTTCCTAAACTACGAAAGCGACGAGGACATCTCTGCAGGACAGGCGCGGCTTCTGAAATACAGCATTGACGACAGGAACAAAACCGTTAGCATAACGTCAAGCAACAATTTTGCCGCTCAGGAATTCACTAAGTCAAAAGTCAAGAAGATATACCGGAAAATAGCAAAAACGCTTCCTAAGCCATACAACAAATATAATATAAAAGTAATCACAGGCGGAATGTCTATAGAAGAACTCGTCCCGGGAATGAGATATCCTGAGAACGAAGTGTCCGGAATGTGGGGAGAAATAGAATATGACGGTGAGCCCTGGACGCGCAACGTGTCAAGACCAAACACCATAACCCACGGACTTGCCAACAGGCATCTGTCTCTATGGGCAAGCCACGGAATGTATTTCGACCAGAAAAAAAACAGATGGAAATGGCAGCGTCCCAACATCTTCGGTACTACAGAGGACCTTTTCACACAGACCATTGTAGTACCTTACCTCATACCTATGCTCGAGAATGCCGGAGCGACAGTATTCACTCCACGCGAAAGAGACTATCAGACGCACGAGATAATAATTGACAACAACAACTCAAAAGCACCCTACTACATAGAATACGAGGACAGAGGCAGATGGGAAGACGCTCCGCTGAAAGGATTCGCATATCACAACGGTACATACAACAATAGCGAGAATCCGTTCGAGAAAGGTACGGCGAGAATGGTAAAAGCCACGTCAAAGAAAAACAAGGTGTCTGCCATAGCCTATCAGCCCGACTTTCCGGAAGAAGGAAGCTACGCCGTATACGTGAGCTATCAGACCATAAAGAAGAGCGTTCCGGATGCGGAATACATAGTATATCATAAAGGTCAGGAGACAAAATTCAGGGTAAACCAGACCATGGGCGGCTCAACGTGGGTTTATCTCGGGACGTTCCTCTTTGACAAAGGCTGCAGTCCATACAACCGTGTTGTGATAACCAATAATTCCTCTGAGAAAGGTTTCGTAACAGCCGATGCCGTTCGCTTCGGAGGAGGAATGGGCAACGTCATGCGCGGTGGTACAACAAGCGGCATGCCGAGATGTCTTGAAGGGGCGCGATACAGCGCACAGTGGGCAGGCGCGCCATACAGCGTATACTCCGGAAAGAACGGTAACGACGACTATTCGGAAGACATCAACGTGCGCTCTCTGATGACAAACTGGCTTGCCGGAGGCTCGGTGTTCCTGCCGTCACTCACAGGCAAGAAGGTGCCGATAGAGCTGAGCCTTGCCGTCCACAGCGATGCGGGATACACAAGCATCAGCGACTCCATCATCGGATCGCTTTCCATATGCACCACAAACTTCAATGGCGGGCGGCTGAACAGCGGTGTCTCACGCATGATGTCGCGCGACTTCGCCGACTCGCTACTCACCGGCATAACACGCGACCTGCGAGCCAAATACAAGAACTGGAACAGACGCTTCCTCTTTGACCGCAATTATTCGGAGACACGCATACCTGAAGTGCCGTCGTCGATAATAGAGACGCTGTCACACCAGAACTTCGCTGACATGCGCATGGGGCACGACCCGAACTTCAAATTCACAATCGCGCGTTCCATATACAAGAGCATACTGCGCTTCGTGAGCCACCAGCATGGCATGCCGTGCATCGTACAGCCTCTGGCACCCGACAATTTCCGCGTGGAGATAACGGAAGACAGCAAGATACGTCTGTCGTGGACTCCCGTAGAAGACAGCCTGGAACCGACCGCCACACCGACGTCATACAACGTATATACATCCATGAACGGCAGCGGATTTGACAATGGGACGGAAATAAAATCAACAAGTTGTGTAATAGACGCAGAACCGGGGATGCTCTATAACTTCAAGGTTACAGCCGTGAACCGCGGTGGCGAGAGTTTCCCTACTGAGGTTCTGTCGGCATACTGTGCCCCGGAAGCACAGAAAACGGTGCTCGTCGTCAACGGATTTCACCGTCTGTCGTCACCGGCTGTAGTAAGCACCGACACACAGCAAGGATTTGACATTGACGCAGATCCGGGTGTTACAGCCGGTCTCAGTACAGGATGGAACGGCAGACAGGTAAACTTTGACAAATACAACATTGGACTGGAAGGTCCTGAGGGTATGGGATACAGCGGCAACGAGATGGCTGGCAGATTCTTCATGGGAAACGAGTTCAACTACGTGCGCACTCATGCTGACGCCATATCCGCATCATCCGGCTACAACGTGGCAAGCTGTTCATCAAAAGCTGTGGAGACAGGCATTGTCGACCTGAAGGCATACGACTGTGTAGACCTGATACTCGGACTTGAGAAAAACGACGGTCACTCACTCGTGTATTACAAGACATTCACCCCGGCAATGCGCTCCAGGCTGACAGCATATGCATCCGGAGGAGGACGGCTTCTTGTAAGCGGCGCATATATAGGACAGGACATGAAGGACGTGAACGAACGCGCTTTCCTTGCCAACGTGCTCCGTCTGGACTATGCCGCAAGCGACACGACACGCGCAGAGACGGTCAGCGGGCTCGGAATGAGCTTCGACATATACCGCAATCTGAACAAGACGCACTATGCAGCCTCGTCTGCCGACATTCTCTCGCCACGCTCTCCGGCATTTTGCGTAATGCAGTATACTGACGGTGTGAGCGCAGCCGTGGCTTACGACGGTGCCGACTACAAATGCATCAGCATGGGTTTCCCGTTCGAGTGCATAAAGAACCGGCAGGACCGTCGGATGATTATGAAAGGCTTACTGAGTTTTCTAATGAAATAAAAACATGACAACTATGTATAAGATTCAAGCCAACGCCTCCGGAACAAGGAGCATAGAAGTGAGCGACGCACACCTTGAGGCAATCAGAAAATACGCTCTGTTCAAAGACCTTATAGACAGCAGCGGCTTCGTGGACGGACTGGCGCTCGAGAAGCTGAAGCTAAACGCAAGGTCAATACTCGAATCACAATCGGGCGACAAAAGCCTTCTCGACCTGTGCCTCGATGTTATTTACAACAGCTACATGAAGGTTTTCGGACTGCGCGGACTGTACGCCCTCTACAAAGAGTGGGAGCAGTCGCACCCTGAGACAGAGTGAGCCATTGCAGCTCATACCCTGCCCTCACTTACATACAACAAGAACCATAATGAAAGAATATCAACTCACAGACTGGCTGCCTACCACAAAAAAAGAGGTGGAACTGCGGAAGTGGGACGGACTTGACGTAATACTGTTTTCCGGCGATGCCTATGTGGATCATCCGTCGTTCGGTGCAGCCGTCATCGGACGCACATTAGAAGCAGCCGGCTATCGCGTGGCAATAGTGCCACAACCCGACTGGCATGGAGATTTCCGCGACTTCCGCAAACTCGGGCGTCCCCGTCTGTTCTTCGGCATCGCACCGGGATGCATGGACTCCATGGTAAACAAATACACTGCCAGCCGCCGTCTGCGGTCGGAAGACGCCTACAGTCCCGACGGCCGCCACGACTGCAGACCGGAATATCCTACGATAGTCTACACGCAGATTCTCAAAAAACTGTTTCCCGACGTACCCGTAGTGCTCGGAGGAATAGAGGCTTCGCTGCGCCGTCTCACACATTACGATTACTGGCAGGACAAGCTCATGCGGTGCATATTGTGCGACTCCGGAGCCGACATGATAATCTATGGCATGGGCGAGAAACCTGTATTGCAGCTGTGCGAACGGCTCGACAGCGGCTTACGCATTGATGACATACGCGACATTCCGCAGACAGTGTATCTCAGCCGGGAGAAAGACATACCGGGAGGCATTACCGACGTTGACATAGTATTGCACAGCCACGAGGAGTGTCTCAACAGCAAGAAGGCACAGGCAGAGAATTTCAGACACATCGAGGAGGAGTCTAACATGATGCATGCCCACCGTCTGCTGCAGGCGGTAGGCAAACTCTACGCTGTTGTAAACCCTCCGTTCCCTCCCATGACCACCGAGGAACTGGACGCGTCGTTCGACCTTCCATACACACGCATGCCTCATCCAAAATATAAGAACAAACGTATTCCGGCATACGAAATGATAAAATTCTCTGTTAACATCCATCGCGGATGTTTCGGAGGTTGCGCCTTCTGCACTATAAGCGCACATCAGGGCAAGTTCATCGTATGCCGCAGCAAGGAAAGCATTCTGAAAGAAGTGAGACAGGTATGCGCCATGCCCGGCTTCAAGGGCTATCTGTCTGACCTCGGCGGACCGTCGGCAAACATGTATGGCATGCAAGGGCGCAACCATAAGGCGTGTGAGAAGTGCAGGCGTCCGTCGTGCATACACCCACAGATATGCCCCAACCTCAACACCGACCATACGCCACTGCTCGACATATATCATGCAGTCGACGCCCTGCCACAGATAAAGAAAAGCTTCATAGGCAGCGGAGTACGCTACGACCTTCTTCTGCATGAGAGCAAGGATGAGAAGACCAACTACGCCGCACAGCAGTATACACGCGAACTGATATGCAATCACGTGAGCGGCAGACTGAAGGTTGCGCCTGAACACACGTGCGACCACGTGCTGCAACACATGCGGAAACCGTCATTTGCACAGTTTGAGAAGTTCAAACAGATATTCGACCGTATAAACCGTGAAAAGGGACTCAACCAGCAGATTATACCTTATTTTATAAGCAGTCACCCCGGATGCCGTGAGGAGGACATGGCGGAACTTGCCGTGAAAACCAAGCAACTCGACTTCCATCTGGAACAGGTGCAGGACTTCACTCCCACACCTATGACTGTAAGCACCGAAGCATGGTACACCGGATACGACCCATACACACTCGAACCGGTGTTCAGTGCCAAGTCACCGCGTGAAAAACTGGCACAGCGCATGTTCTTCTTCTGGTATAAACCGGAGGAGCGACGCAACATAGAGAGCGAGCTTAGACGAATAGGTCGCCCCGACCTCATAAGCAGACTATACGGTGGAAGACCGTCATACAGACCTGAGCGGAAGCAGGCAAAAGAACCATCCGGACAGGACAGACGACAGGGACGCACTACAAAAGGCAGAAACAGACGCAACCGGTAGTCAACCGGCATACAAACAGGATATGACGGAAACAGAATTGACTTTTATCCTCCATATCTTGTTTTATCCAGAATCGGTTATTAGACTTCATCCTTATTTCGTACTGCTGTCATTCAGATTGGTTCTTGCTTTTATCGAAGATGTAGCGAACTACATCGAGAAAAAGCGGGAGACAAGATGACGGCAACAGTGCGGAAGATGGATGAAGAGGGATGCAATCAATTAAAAAAACGTTTTGACGGTCTAATGACCGATTCGGGGTTATACATATCAGTAAACGGATGAATGTCATACATACAAGACACAGAGCATAGTGATACAGTATGTATTTACACTTATAGACAAGACTATTGTCGGCTATTGTTCTCCTGCGTTTAAACGTTCATAATATCTCAAGCCTTGAGTTAAATGTACGTCCGGATGGAATATATTTATTAAATCTGATAAAAGGAAATCCGGTCTGAATGATATTTCTTCAAAATATTTTTCCTTGGAAGTATAACATACATATATTTCCCCTTTACGAAAAGCCTTAATTTCCGCATAACCGGGATATTCCTTCAATAAATCCCTACGTGTTATCGGTCTGTCGGAACCTGACATTATAAGCCATGCGTCAGACCCTCCAGCCTTGTCAATGACCACTTCCGGTGATAAAGATAAAGACCCACTATGTAGATCATCAGAAAAAGCGTATTCAATATTCGCATCTCGGAATAATTTTCCCATAGAACTTCGTCCTCCAGGGCAATACCACACACTGCCAGTCTTGCGTTCCGTAAGAATCTGACCATGCGACCTTGTGTGCCCGGCAGATACCATCAGCTCATTATAACAGCTATCTACGACATTGAACAACGAGTCTGCCCTTTCCTCACAGCCAAAAAGCAATCCGTAAAATTTCATCCATTCAGCACGTCCTAGTGCAGATGTCTCCATATACTCAGCACACTCTATAATCGGTATTCCAATTTTCTCTATCTGACCATAACCCGCGTTTTCAAAAGGGGAAAGCATTATTACTTGAGGATTAAGTTCTATCACACGTTCTATCGCAGGAATCATGGAACTCCCGCAATCCGCGATATCACCATTTTTCAAACCTTCCTGCACTTCCTCCAATCTAATAAAAGACTTATCACAAACCCCTTTTATCGCGTCTCCGACACCAAGCCAATATAACAGTTGACAATGTGGGGAATTAGATACCACTCCGGATATCACAGGAATATAGACAAGTGTGCCTTCCGGTATATTCCTTATATTTGCAGAATCCTCCCTATTTACTAAAACATATCTGTGCAATATCCTATCCTTTTTCCACGGATCCTTCAATTCAACAATAGAGTAGTCAGAATATTTAACAATACTGATATGGTCAGCATATTTAAACACTACAGTATCACATTGTGAAGTATCATTCACTAATACCGTCCTTTTGCAGGATATGAGAAAAGCTAAAATAAGAATACAACTTAAACAAACAAGTGACTTCATGTATAATTCATTGATAACAGTCTAACCCACCTAACAATTTATGCGTACTATACCATGAATCTCGCATACATTTATTTTATACCTGTCATATTTTCATGTTTGATGAAGTAATTAAATTTTGGACATACAAAACATGTTGCGGTTAAATGTGTAATTACCGGAAAAGCTATTTCCTTTCATTGATATAGCATAAAGCAGCCCCTATGGCAGTACAGAACTCCGAATATTTTGGTATCCTAAAATTAACTCCATATAATTTCTCCGTAGCCGGAAACACCAATTTACATTGTGGGAGAAGTGTGAGATTACCAATCATCACAAACTCCTTTATCCCGCTTTCCAAAGAAGACAAAATAGATGCGCTGCATATTGACTGTAAAACCATCCATATCAAACCGATTGCGAGATCCTCACGTGAGGCATCACTTTTGGCATTACCAAATAAAGATGCGATTGCGTTCATTGGCAAGCCGGGCAGCGGATTCCTGCTGATATCTCCAATCAGAACATTGATATGCGACAAATCTCCATGCTCGGCAAGAGTTGCAACCTGTTTAATGTCATCCGTATTCAGAAGCAGTCTGGACAGTCCCTGTAATGTTCCGCCACCTATTCCGATACCTCCTAAATGCAAAATCTCGTCATGGTCACACTTGACAATAGATGTTCCGGTGCCCATACTTACAACCATCATCCGTTCAAGCCCCGTCTCATATCGTGCGCCCAAGCCATTGGCTATGAATTCCTCCGATTTACCTGTAGGCAACCCATAAACAGCCTTATCAATATATGCAGCCCCAACTCCAGTAAGCATAACCTTCTCAACATCACCCAACTGAATCTTATTGTCGTATAAGTATTTGCCGAACGCGCCATATAGAGATGTAACCGGGTCTGTTGCCTTAATCCGAATAGGAGACAAGACACGCCCTTCCTCGTTTATTCCGATTATTTTTGTCGTACTTATACCTACATCAATTCCAATAACTATTTTCATATCACATTTACGTGTTTGCTTTAATAAGGAAATCTAACCTTTATTACATTTATATATATAATAATCTGCATTGCCTGCATTACAATATTGTTTAAGCAATCTGATTATAAGCTCTGAAGTCTCTGATATATGGCTTTCGTTTCCATCATATCCATTCACAAGCACAGTCAAATGACTTGTTTCAAGTCCGACCTTAGTTCTTTCACTGTCACTTGTCGGTGTCCCTACTCCGCCTTCACTGTCACGATAAACAGGCAATCCCGATATATTGAGCATACCGCGACCAATGCCTTCATATGGTTCGCCTGCGCGTCCTATCCCCAAAACCAAAGTGTCACCGTGAAACTTATCAGAATCAAAAGCCCCCAAACTATAGCCGGAAATCATGCTTGCCATATTTGTAAGGTCAACCAGCGTATCACATTGATACAGGCTTTTGCCTTGAATGACCCTGCGCATGAGAGCCTCCGCCGCAGGACGGTATCGTGAAGGATCCTTTCCACATATTTTATATATCTCGCGTGTGGCAGCGATGGCAGGAATCTCCTTCACCGCATCCAACGTAAACCTTTCCCTTATATTCCTGCACGTTTCCTTTATCTCCATCCACAAGGCATCACTATAAGATGTATTACACACCGTAGCCGTGATACATGAGCCTACGAAAAAGGGGCATATGTTTTTAATGTCTTCAGATACGATTATTCTCATAATAAATACGAATCAATTACATCAACATCTTTAGGAATGTATCTTCGTCTACAATCTTAACTCCGAGACTTTCCGCCTTCTGAAGTTTTGACGGTCCCATCTTTTCACCGGCAAGCACAAATGTTGTCTTCGAGCTTATGGAAGATACATTTTTCCCTCCATGCTTCTCTATCATCGCCTTATATTCATCACGAGTATGATTTGCGAAGACACCGCTTATCACGATGTTCATTCCGGCAAGTTTATCTGAACCATTATCTTCTGAAGAGCTCACGACACTCATTTGCAGACCATACTTCTTCAAACGCTCCACAATCATCCTGTTTTTTTCAGAAGCGAAATAGTCCACAACACTTCTGGCTATCACGTCGCCTATACCGTCAACGTCCTTCAGCTCTTCTTCAGTAGCTTCCATCAGAGCGTCCATATTCTTAAAATGGCGGGCAATAAGTTTTGCAGAAGTCTCACCTACGAACCTGATTCCCAATGCGAAAACCACTCTTTCAAACGGAACAGTCTTTGATGCATTTATACCGTTCAACACTTTTCTTGCCGACCGTTCCCTGTTTCCATCACCGTTAATATCCTCTATCTTTATTTCATACAAATCGGCGAAATTGCTGATGAGCCCGCGTCTGTAATATTCATCCACTGTTTCAGGACCTATGGAATCTATATTCATCGCCTTACGCGCAATGAAATGCTCGATACGTCCTTTTATCTGAGGAGGACATCCTGAATCATTGGGGCAGTAATAAGCGGCTTCTCCCTCATATCTCACAAGTTCCGAACCACATTCAGGACAGTGAGTAATGAAGATTGCAGGCTTAATGTTGTCATCACGCTTATCGTAAGCCACACCGACAATCTTGGGAATTATCTCACCTCCTTTTTCCACGTACACATAATCTCCTATATGAAGATCCATTTTTTTCATGAAATCTTCATTGTTCAATGTCGCACGTCTCACTGAAGTTCCTGAAATCTGCACTTCATCAAGGCACGCCACAGGAGTTATCTGTCCTGTACGCCCTACCTGATACTTTATGTCAGTAAGTTTCGTGCAAGCGCGTTCCGCCTTGAATTTATAGGCAATTGCCCATCTGGGACTTTTAGCCGTATACCCTAATATGCGTTGTTGTCTGAGAGAGTTTACCTTCAATACAATACCGTCTGTCGCAACCGGCAGATTCTTGCGTTCCACATCCCAATATCTTATATAATCGAATATCTCGCTTAAAGAACCAACCTTACGCATGGCATCACTTATCTTGAAGCCCCATTCCGCAGCCTTTTGCATATTCTCGTAATGCCCGTCACACGGAACGTCGTCGCCAAGCAGATAATAAAGATAACTGTCAAGATTGCGGCTTGCAACCAATTTTGAGCTAAGACTTTTCAATGTTCCACTCGCCGCATTCCGTGGATTGGCAAATAAAGGCTCTTCGGCTTTCTCGCGCTCTAAGTTGAGCCTCTCAAACACACTCCATGGCATGAGCACCTCACCACGTATCTCAAATTCCTTAGGATAGTCACCTCCAGGCTGTAATACCAACGGTATGCTGCGTATCGTACGTACGTTTGCTGTCACATCATCACCATGTATGCCGTCACCCCTGGTCACACCTCTTATCAATCTTCCATCAACATAAATAAGTGAGATGGACAAACCGTCGAACTTAATCTCACAACATATCTCGAACGTCTCGCCTTTAAGCCCACGCTTCACGCTGTCATACCATGAAGCGACATCATGCTCATTGTACGTATTAGACAACGACAGCATGGGATATTTGTGCTCTACCTGTTCGAAATTACCGTTCAAATCACTGCCAACTCGCTGTGTAGGCGAATTGGCGTCGTATAATTCAGGATGACGTTGTTCAAGAGTCTGAAGTTCGTTCATCAGAGCGTCAAACTCCTGATCGCTTATTATAGGGTCATTCTGTATATAATATCTTCTGTTATGTTCATGCAACAAGCGTCTGAGTTCTTCTATACGCTCTTTATCATTCATATTATCCATTCTTCTTTACAAGTAATTTGTCAATACGGGCACCGTCCATATCAACTATTTCAAAACTGAACATCTTCCAATCGAACTGTTCCCCACAAACAGGGATATGTTCCAATGTACTGATGCATAATCCCGCTACGGTCTTATAATCCTCATTCTCGTACTGCTCCTCCTCATTGAAATATTTAAGGAAGTCAAACATCGGACATTGTCCGTCAACCAGCCATCCGTCACCGTTGGCACGTGGCACGATCTGCTGCTCACTGTCATGCTCGCCGGGCATATTTCCGACAAGACCTTCAAGTATGTCTTTCAGTGTAATCACTCCGACACACGAGCCGAACTCGTCACAGACAAGGGCGAAAGCCGTATGCTGTGATTTCATCAGTTCCAAAGCCTTATACACATCCATGTTCTCATATATGAATGTCGGTTCTGAAATGATATTGTCAAGATTGAAATCCGGTTTGTCAAGAGCGAAAAACAGTTTTTTCAAAGAAACGACTCCCTTGACATGATCCAGGTCTCCCTCTGCAACAGGATATACGGCAAACATGTCATCTGCAATTATTTTCTTAACCTGCTCGGATGTCATGGTGTTGTTCAGCCACACCATGTCATTCCTCGGAGTCATGATGGCATCCACCTCAAGGTCACCAAGCAAAAACACTCTCTCAACAATGTCATGCTCAACAGGCTGTACCTCTCCGTCTTCCGTCCCCTCTTTCACTATTGATTTTATCTCTTCCTCCGTAACTTTAGACTCCTTGCTCTTGAGTCCCAACACGCGGAACAGAAACGCAGTGCTGCCTGAAAGCAGCCATACAAACGGTGACGCGATACGCGAGAGCATATACATCGGACGGGCAACGACTTTTGCCACATTCTCCGCCATGCACAGACCGATACGCTTTGGCAGGAGTTCACCGAATATAAGTGTGAGATATGTCACAAGGATAACTATTAAAGTCTGTGCGACAGCCGGAGCATAACCCGGTGACATGCCTAAAGATATGAACCATTCTTTAACTATCAGTGCAATCTGATTTCCCGAGTATATACCTGTCAGAATGCCAATCAGAGTTATGCCAATCTGTATGGTGGAAAGAAATCTGTCGGGTTGCTCCGCAAGCTGTAAAGCCATCTCAGCCGAGCGGTTGCCTTTTTTCGAATCAGCACCAAGTTTCGACTTACGGGCAGATATCAGAGCAATCTCCGACATTGCAAAAATTCCGTTCAAAATAATCAGTCCGATAATAATAAACACTTCACTCATATTTCTATAACTTCTTTTTCAATATATATTCTGATTTAAATTCAGCTTGTTCCTGCGTGTTATGACATAGATCACAACCGGTGCTCCCATAAGCGGTGTGATTGCATTTAGCGGAATGACGCCCCTGTTTCCTGGAAGATTGCACACAAAATTACAAACAAGAGCCATCAGGCTTCCTGTCAATACCGTCGCGGGCAAAATCCGCCTGTAATCATCGGTGCGCATAAGAATGCGTGATATGTGCGGCACTGACAGCCCGATAAAGGCTATAGGTCCGCAAAAAGCCGTAGAGACAGCAACAAGCACTCCGGTAATTAATAATACAACATTACGCAATCTCATTGTATTGATGCCAAGATTCTCCGCATATTCGTCTCCAAGCATAAAAACATTGAGAGGCTTTATCAATAGCGCAGACGAGATTACGGACAGTATTATTATAATGGAGAATATTGGCATATAGCCGGAAGAGACACTGCTGAAGTTGCCCATGCCCCACACCACATACGACTTTACACCTTCTTCTGTTGCAAAGAAATTCAGCATAGTGATGGCAGACGAAGCAATATATCCTATCATTATGCCTATGATAACAAGCAATATGCTGTTTCTTACTTTAGATGAAACAAACAAGATGATAAATGTCACGAGCGCGGCGCCAAGAAAAGCCGCAAGAGAAACAGCCATAAAACCGGATAGGCTGAATGAGGAAGTCACTATGCTGCCGCCAAACAAAAGTGTCACGACAGCGACACCCAATCCGGCACCGCTACTTATTCCGAAGACAGACGGGTCTGCCAATGGATTGCGGAAAACTGTCTGAAGCAGCAATCCGCTTAAAGAAAGTGCCGCCCCACACAAGATTGCGGTAATCGCCTGAGGCAAACGAGACTCCATGACAATGAATCTCCAGCTGGACTTCACATCCTCTTTACCAATTAAAATGTCACAGACCTCCCCGGCAGGAATGTTCACAGATCCTATAAAAAGGTTAACGGCAAGCATTACCATTATACCGGTAACCAATAAAAGAACCGACAAATTGTTTCCCTTCATACCTCGTTCGTCAAAGTTTTGAAAGGATAGCAATTAACTGAATCGGGATGTCATCTTTCATATTTATATATAGAACAGTTTAAATATTATTGACAAATCAGAACAGTAAACCATAAATAACAGACAGCACGAACTGATGTCATAATTTCAGGGCTTTCAGAATGCGGGTTATCTTTTGCAACGTGGTAAGACGTGTCGGCACAAGCGGCAGCCTTAACACGTTCTCTATAAATCCCATCTCATGAAGAAGAGCTTTCACGCCCGCAGGGTTGCCGTCAACAAAAAGCAACGAGTAAAGTTCCGTAAAGCTGTGGTGTATCTTTCTGGCTGGCTCATATTCGCCCTTGAACTCCAACCTTATCATTCTGGAGAACTCCTTGGGCAGTGCGTTGCCGATAACGGATATCGCTCCTGCCGCGCCGCTCGCCACCATGGAAAATGTAAGGGCGTCGTCGCCACTCAGGACATCAAAATCGGAAGGTTTGTTTTTTATTATCTCGTCAACCTGCTCCAGATTTCCCGACGCTTCCTTTATCGCCACAATGTTTTTGCTGTCGTTGGCAAGCCGGACGGTGGTTTCCGGCTTCATGTTCACGCCTGTACGTCCCGGTACATTATAGAGAACAACAGGTAACGGACTTGCTTCCGCAATAGCCATAAAATGACGGTACAGTCCCTCCTGCGACGGTTTGTTGTAATACGGGCACACACTTAAAATTCCATCGACTCCGATAAGATCCATCGTCTTAAGATCCTCGACAACAGCCTTGGTGTTATATCCGCCACAACCCATTAATATCGGGACACGTTTAGCGTTTATATCTATAATAAAGTCCTTTATTGTCTGTTTTTCCTCCTTCGACAGGCAAGGAGCCTCACTTGTTGTTGCAAGAATGCACAGGAAATCCGCTCCATTCTGTATCTGATATTCCACCAGTCTTTTCAACGAAGTGTAATCAACATCACCGTTCTCTTTAAAAGGTGTTATTAAGGCAACTCCTAAACCTTTGAAGATATTTCGTGCCATATTTTTATATACTTTCGATTTATCTGCAAAGATACTATATAAAAACGAAACCTTGAAACCGATTTAATAAAAAAATTATAAATGATAAATATCGCCACGCCATCGGTTACTTATATGCGTAACCGGCTTCCGGCGGAACTCCGCCACCATGTGCATTTCGCGTACATATGCGGCATCAGGAAAAACACAAACGCCATATCCATGTAAGACCAAGCCTGATATAGAAAAGGGGATTATATCAGTCCGCTGACATAATCCCCTTTATTTAAATTCGAATTGATTTATTTCTTGAAATAATCTTTCACATCCTCATTAGGTATCATACGCTCATCAAAAACATAAGCACCCGTCTTAGGACTCTTTACCATCTTTATAACCTTTGTATATGCACGCCCGTCCGTAGAACCTTCATGGAGGGTCGCAACCGCTTTCTTTGCCATATCTTAATTATATTATTTTATCTCTTTGTGAAGAGTCATCTTCTTCAGGATAGGATTATACTTCATTAATTCCATACGGTCTGGAGTATTCTTGCGGTTTTTGGTAGTCACATAGCGACTTGTACCGGGCACACCGCTCTCCTTCATTTCAGTACATTCAAGTATCACCTGAACTCTGTTGCCTTTTGCTTTCTTTGATGCCATCTGATTAATCTCCTATAACTTTTATATCACTCCAGTCACAATATCCCTTAGCAACAGCCTGTTTAAGAGCGGCATCAAGTCCGACTTTATTGATAAGACGCAATCCGGCTGCACTAATCTTCAGGCTTATCCAACAGTTCTCTTCTACATAGAAGAACTTCTTCTTAAATAAGTTTACATCGAAAGTACGTTTCGTACGATGCTTTGAATGTGAAACATTATTTCCTATCTGGGCTTTCTTCCCAGTAATCTGACAAATTTTCGACATTGCTGATTTGCTTTTTTTGTTTCTTTTGATACCTATTCCAAACAGCTTGCAAAATTATTATTTTTTTTATAATCAGCCAAATATTTACATGAATAAAACAGTATATTTAAGTTATTTTTTCATTTTCACTTGCGCAAACATTCTGTACAAGGTATTCTCGTACCTACCGTACTACTCTACCAATCATCAGTCCACATATTCATTATGATTCGGTGCTTCACATACAGAAAACAGGTAAATGCGCTCTGGCGAGAAAGAATCTCAATGAAATCCAGCCCCAAAATTACGGATGCGCTTTCTACAAATGCCGCTCTATGGCATAAACCGGAATCGGGAATCACCGGCAGATATTCATACAGTACGGATATGTCACGCCTTTTTCAGGGCGAATATTCCAACATGACCGGAAGTAAAAAATATTGACAAAATATTTTCATAAAACAGAAACGGCGGAGGCACAAATACAGTACTATAATCACGCCCGGTCCTCTCATTATTTCATCATATCGCCAATAATACATCATGACACGCATCCGCCATTTCCACTTTTTTACTGTTCGTTTCCACAGTTTATGTCATCATGCACCTTGCGGAATGCAAATCACGACATCGAAAAGCCTTTGTCATACTCCCATAAAGCCTTTCCTGTATGCCGATACGGGCTTTTCCGCACGCTGAAAAAGCCTTTTCCACATATTATAGAAAACCATATTGGAAAGTTATCAGCGCAACATGCTGATATCTAAGACATTATTGTTTCAGGCAAAAAATCGCGCATACCGTGGCTGATTGTTTACAGTTTGCCTTTGAGCGAATCTCAGCGACTTAACGCTACATTAATTATCCGCATTTCTCAACCGTATATCGGAATATTCACTTAAATTAGAATAGGCAGATGTAGAGGCTGTCACGCATTTGCACTTAAGCTAATACTCTCCTCCACTCTACCACACCGCAGCCGTCATCTTGTCTTCCACTTCTTATCGGTACGGTTAAATTTCGCCATCAATAAAAAAGGGCAACAACGTGCCGGAGGTCTTCATGAAACACGGATGAAGTCTGACGAATGATTCGGAATAAAAGCAGGAAACCGGCATATTTTTAGAAGCCAGAATTTTTTGTCACCTTACAGCCCACAGTCTCCATCTGCCTCATCAACATGGCGAACCACATCTATAAAAGCATGGAAACAAAGAGGACTGCAAAGTGACAAAGAAAAGAACAAGTGCACTTCACATGAGGCACCGTAAATATGCCGGAAAAACAATGCAGATGAGCCGGAGCAGGATAGCTGAAAACAAATCAGTCTTTCTCCTCAAACAAGTCTTTATTGTCTTCCATATACTTCAGGAACAGCTGAAGCGCCTTGCTTGTAGCTATCGCAAGGTTTATGTCACGTCCATAGTCTTCCTCCAGTTTCATTGTGACTATGTTATCCTTGTTACCACAAGCAATCCATATCGTACCTACAGGAATATCGTGTGTTCCGCCTCCAGGTCCGGCTACGCCTGTCGTCGATATTGCAAAATCGACATTCAACGTATTTAGCGCACCTTTAACCATCGCTATTGCGACCTCCTCGCAAACAGCTGTCTTTTCCTCCAACAACCGGGAATCCACACCAAGGACATTCTCCTTGACATCATTCGTGTATGATATTATTCCTCCTTTGAAATAAGCTGAAGCTCCGGGAACCGATATAATCGCTTCCGCTATGCGTCCACCTGTACAGCTCTCCGCCGTACCCAATGTCAAGCCAGACTCATAAAGATATTGCTGAATCTCCCTGCTCAATACTTTTTTCTCAAATTCCATAATATGTTGTTTATTGAAATGTTACCTTACTAAAAGCCGGCTTGTCTATTGAACAAAATTCCTTGTCCAGATATTTATAATATCCTACAATGCCTATCATTGCCGCATTATCAGTTGTATAGCTGAATTTCGGGATGTAGATATTCCAACCATATTTCTCCGCATGCTCATGGAAGGCGTTTCTTAATCCGTTGTTAGCGGACACTCCACCAGCCACGGCAACATGCTTTATTCCCGTTTCCTTGACTGCCATGCGCAGTTTCTTCATCAGGATGTCAACGATTGTGTATTCTAAACTTGCGGCAAGGTTCTCCTTGTTTTTTTCTATAAAATCAGGATCTTCGGCTATCCATTTCTTCAAACTGTACAGGAAGGATGTCTTCAAGCCGCTGAAGCTGTAATCGAGACCTTTTATATGCGGCTCTGAAAACTTGAATGACGTAGGATCGCCCTTTCTTGCCAGTCTGTCGATTATCGGACCGCCAGGATACCCCAACCCCATGACTTTGGAACATTTGTCTATAGCCTCACCGGCAGCATCGTCTATTGTCTGCCCGAGAACCTCCATGTCGTTATATGCATTGACCTTCACAATCTGAGAGTTTCCTCCACTTACCAGCAGGCATAAAAACGGAAACGGGGGATGAGTCTCGTCCAGAGGATTCTCTTTTATGAAGTGTGCCATCACATGTCCTTGCAGGTGATTGACGTCAATGAGAGGAATTCCCAGACTTCGGGCGAGCCCTTTCGTAAAGCTGACACCTACAAGCAAAGAGCCCATAAGGCCCGGACCGCGTGTGAATGCGATGGCGGACAGTTGTTCTTTGGACACATTTGCGCGTACCAAAGCCTGGTTTACCACAGGTACGACATTCTGCATGTGGGCTCTTGAAGCAAGCTCGGGTACAACGCCTCCGTACTCTTCATGAACATTTTGCGATGCCGTAACGTTGCTCAGCAGCACATCGTTACGCAATACAGCCGCAGAGGTATCGTCGCAACTGCTCTCTATACCTAATATATATATATCGTTACTCATCTTCTGATTATATTAATGAATGTATGTCTTTTATTTTGTCAATATCTCAACACCGTGTTCCGTCATGACAAATGTATGTTCCCATTGGGCACTCGGCAACTCATCACCGGTGATGACCTCCCAGCCGTATTCGTCGTCAGCATCTATAAAGACCTTCCATGTGCCCATGTTAACCATCGGTTCTATTGTGAACACCATTCCCGGAACAAGCAGCATGCCCTGACCGATATGTCCAACATGCATCACATCCGGCTTCTCATGAAATTTCAGTCCTACTCCATGACCGCATAAATCACGTACTATTCCATAATGATACTTGTCGGCATGCTTCTTTATCGCATGTCCTATGTCTCCCACAAATCCATATGGTTTTGCAGCCTCAGCCCCTATCTCCAGACATTCTTTTGCCACACGGACAAGCTGTTCCTTTTCCGGAGATGTCTTTCCAATTATGAACATACGCGATGCGTCAGCGTAATATCCGTTATAAATCGTGGTAAAGTCAACATTTATTATATCTCCCTCCTGCAACACATCTTCTTCTTTGGGAATGCCATGACATACCACCTCGTTAATGCTTGTACATACACTCTTAGGAAAACCTTCATATCCCAAGCATGCCGGGACGCCTCCGTGAGACACACAATAATCATAGCATATCTTGTCAATCTCAAGAGTACTCATTCCCGCATGAATGTTCTTGGCGACCTCATCCAGAACGCCGGTATTTATAACTCCGCTTTGTCGGATACCTTCTATTTGTTCCGGTGTCTTTATCAAGTCTCTTGACGGGACTTCCTTGCCCTTGTTCTCCCAATACATCACTTTCTTGTCAAGTTCTGTCGGTTCCTGTCCGGGCAAACAGTGCCATATTTTTTTCTTACCAAATACCATACCTGTTACAAATAATATTAATCAAACAAATTAAGTCTATTATGTCTTGCGTCATCGATAGACATATTATTGCATGTGTTACGGTTTTCGTATTCTTCACGCAATTTCATATACTTATCATTCAAGTCTTTTATAAACCTGTTCTTTTTCTCATCATTAAACAGATTCGACAAATACACCGGGTTCTGTGATGCGTCGTGAACCCAGACCACCGGTCCTTTGTATATAGGTGCTATTTTTATAGCTACATACAATTCGTTGGTTGCGGCTCCGCCGATAAGAAGAGGAACCCTTACGTCGTATTTGTTCAGTTCGTTGACCACATTCCTCATCTCTTCAAGGCTTGGAGTAATCAAACCGCTGAGACCTACAGCATCAACGTTATCTTCTTTGGCTTTTTTCGCTATTCTGTCGGCAGGCACCATAACGCCCAGATCGACTACATCATAATTATTACAGGTCAAAACCAAAGATGCTATGTTTTTACCTATATCATGGACATCGCCTTTCACTGTCGCCAACAGGACCTTTCCTGATTTCCTCGATTGTTCCGATCCGCTTTTCTCAAGATAAGGACGCAAAACCGAGACAGCCTTTTTCATTGTTCTGGCAGTTTTTATCACCTGAGGAAGAAACATCTTACCGCTTGCAAAACGTTCTCCCACGACATTCATACCTTCCAACAACGGTCCTTCTATTATATCAATGGCTTTGTCATATTTCTCCATAGCCTCGGTCAGATCATCATTCAGATAATCTGATATTCCTTTTGTCATGGCATACACCAGACGGGAGTTTACATCGCCTGTTCTCCATTCCGGCACACCCGCTTTGTCTTTCCCGTCGCATGTTCCTTGCTTCAACGCATTTGCCACAGCAATGTTCTCTGCCAAGCCTATCAGACTGTCTGCCGCCCCATCGCGTCTGTTTAATATGACATCCTCAAATATCTCCAGATGCTCCGGCAGGATATCAGAGTATGTGATATTGGCAGACGGGTTCATAATGCATAAATCCAGACCGTTATTTATGGCATGGTATAAAAATGCGGCGTGCATTGCCTCCCTTATATAATTATTGCCACGGAAAGAGAATGACAGGTTACTTATTCCTCCACACACATGGCTTCCTGGCAGATTCTCACGTATCCATTTGGTTGCCCTTATGAAATCTACCGCATAATTGTCGTGCTCCGGCATTCCGGTACCAATCGTAAGGACGTTGGGGTCAAATATAATATCATACGGAGACAACTTCACCTTGTCTACAAGAAGACGGTAAGCCCGAGCGGCAATATCTATTTTGCGCTTGTATCCGGTTGCCTGTCCTTCTTCATCAAAGCACATTACGATTACAGCCGCACCATATTTCTTCGCTTCAATTGCCAGTCTGACAAATTTTGTCTCACCGTCTTTCAATGAAATAGAATTGACAATACTCTTTCCTTGAACGCACTTCAACCCCGCCTTTATAACATCCCAGTTGGATGAGTCTATCATCACGGGGACTTTTACAATATCCGGCTCTGTCGCTATCAGATTAAGAAACGTTGTCATCTCAGCAGAGGCGTCCAATAAAGCATCATCCATATTGACATCAATCACAAGCGCGCCGTCCGCCACTTGTTTCCTTGCTATATTCAAAGCCTCATCATAATTCTTTTCCTTTATAAGCCTCAGAAACTTACGCGAGCCGGAAACATTGCAGCGTTCTCCCACATTAATGAACTTAACCTCATTGTTAAGCTCCAGACGATCAAGACCACTCAGAATAAGATTATTACAGGACGCTGCCGGAATATGGGGTTTATGACCTTTCACGACAGATGCGATTTCTGAGATATAAGCATCTGTCGTACCACAACACCCACCTACAATATTCACGATTTCATCATCTACCAGTTCCGAAATCTCCAATGCCATATTCTCAGGTGTGTCGTCATAATTACCAAAACTGTCCGGTATACCGGCATTGGGATGCATACTTATATAATAAGGTGAACGTCTTGCTAAATCCCGGACATACGGTTTCATTTGTCCGGCTCCAAAAGAACAGTTCACACCTACAGAAAATATAGGAAACGTACTTATGCTTGCCAAGAATGCGTCAAGCGTCTGTCCGCTCAGAGTCCTTCCTCCAAGATCGTTGATTGTCACACTTAACATAATAGGAAGACGGCTGGACGATCTGTCCATTGTGTCTACAGCGGCAGCGATTGCGGCTTTAGCGTTTAGCGTATCAAATATCGTTTCTATCAGAATCGCATCCACACCGCCTTCAATAAGAGCATCAATCTGACTGGAATAAGCATCGAACAGTTCGTCATATGTAATGTTTCTTGCCGCCGGATTGTCGGCATCAGGACTTATAGAGCACGTCTTATTGGTCGGACCAACCGAACCTGCGACAAACCGTGTCTTATCTTGTGTGGAGTATTTGTCTGCCATTGCTCTCGCAATTCTCGCTCCCTCGTATGCCATTTCCTGCGCATCAGCCTGCAAATGATAATCTTCTTGCGAAATGACCTGACTATTGAATGTGTTGGTTGTAATTATATCAGCACCTGCATCCAGATATCTTCTGTGGATATCGGATATTATATCAGGGCGTGTTATGTTGAGCATGTCATTATTGCCTTTCATTATTCCGGGCACATTCACGAAACGGCTGCCACGGAAATCATGCTCTTCAAGCGAATAGCTCTGAATCATCGTACCCATAGCACCGTCCAAAACCAGAATCCGATCTTTAATGACATCCTCTATATTCATAATCAATAATTTTTCATTGCACGATCCATTTCCCTGCGATCTTCCTTTTCTTTCAAGGTCTGACGCTTATCATATTCCTTCTTTCCCTTACAAAGCGCGATATCAACTTTAGCCCGCCCATTCCCGTCTATGAAGACAAGTATGGGGATTATGGTGAATCCTGTCTGCTTTGTAGCACTTTGCAGTTTGTATATTTCCTTCTTATTCAACAGAAGTTTTCTGTCACGCTTACTGTCATGATTATTATACGAGCCATAAAAATATGGTGAGATGTTCATGCCTTTGATCCATATCTCACCGTTGTTTATATAACAGAACGTATCAACAAGACTTGCCTTACCCAAACGAATGGATTTTATTTCCGTACCGGTAAGTACAATTCCAGCTGTATATATATCAATAAAGAAATACTCAAATGCTGCTTTCTTGTTTCTTATATTTACAGGACTTTTCTTCCTTATAAGTTCATCTTCCTTGTTCATCTGACAGTTCTTTCCCTTTATCTTTCTATTTTTGCGAAATCATTTATATGCTCGTCCACATACATGGCAATCTGTTCTGTCCATTCTTCCTCATGTTCAACAAAGTCATCATCCAAATCATCGAACGCGGGAAACCGTTCAAACAGTGCCATAAATTCCTCGTCTGTACAGTCCTTTTCCAATTCGTCCTTATGTTCAAAATACAGGGCTCTCCCACTATAAACAAGTTTCGACAAGTCTCTAAGTCCCCATAGCTTCAGCACTTTTGCGAAAGGATTCTGAAAAATAAAGCCTCCGTACCCGTTATGTATGAGCTGGACGAAACCTCCATCCATAACTTCCTCATGAAGGATGTCGTATGCCAGCAATGTTATCTGGTTAACATTGAGCTCCACCATATTCTCTGCATTCAACTCACCACCGACAGAATCCTTTATTGATTTTACAAACAATGAAAGGAAACTGTCCATTCCTTCATTTGCAGCAGAAACGATGTCTGTTTCTCTTATAACGACTTCTTTCATGACGATATGATTTTCTACATATGAATTATAACTGTTATTTTGCAAAGTTACAACAAAAATGTCAATAAAGAAGAAACTATATGCAAAAAGAGCGGACTACATTTCCATCTACAATACATATAAGTGAATGTTTCCATAAAGACAGATTCCGCCTTGGTTGAGACGGCCAAGACACCGGCACCTTAGAAGAGCTACCTTCTGCTTAATATTATTTGTGACATCATAACAGCACTGAGTCCGGCAGTCTCGGTACGCAAACGACTCCGTCCGAGTGACACAGGAGCATAGCCGTTTTCCATAGCCTGTCTCACCTCATCTATAGAAAAATCCCCCTCCGGACCAATCATCACCGTAATGCGGTCTGACGTTTGAGGTCTTGAAATCTCTTCGAAAAAATCTTTCCGTGCTATTTCATTATAACAATGTGCTATATATTTCTGCCCGTCATCATTTCTTTTAATAAATTCCGAGAAATCCATCATCGGGTTGATTACCGGCTTCCATGGTTTGCGACTCTGCTTCATGGCAGATACTATTATCCTGTCAAGACGGTCAGTCCGCAACGTTCTGCGTTCAGAAAACCTGCAATTGAGAAACGTCACTTCATCAAATCCCACCTCTGTAGCTTTCTCCAACATCCATTCCATACGATCAGACATCTTCGTCGGAGCAATTGCCAGATGTATGTATCCGCTCCAGTCTTTGTTCTTTTCCACGGTCTCCTTTATCCTGTACATACAGTGCTTGGATGAGGCGACTGACACCTCCGCCGTAAAATAGTGTCCACACCCGTCCATGAGGAATATCTCGTCACCCTCCTTAAGCCTCAATACACGTATGGCATGTGTAGCCTCATCTGCCGGAAGTTCAGAAGAAAGCCCGGCATCGGGCACATAAAAATATCTTGTTTCCTTCACCTTGATTTATTTTCATTATCGTTCATCCTACGCTGACGCTCATCCCTCAACAACGAAGCCAGCTCGTAGTTTTCGTCATTGATGGCTTTCTGCATTGCCTTATCAAGCATATCGTTGCTTATCGTGTTTATAGGAAGAGGCATGTCTCCTGCGTTCTTGCGGTAGGCGACGCTCTGTCTGTACATCATTTCTTTTTCAATGTATAACGGGATATCGCTTATATACGACAAAAGCACAGCGTCGCTCGCTCTGATTGACATCGCGGCTCCGGTCAGGATATTATGCAACGATACGCTATACTGTCCGTCCACTATATCATCTATTACCATTTCCAAAGATGTCTTGACACTTACGTCTATAAGCTTCAGCAGTATCTCAGGAAGCAACCGGTCTGTCTGAACCGTTTTGCCGGTTCTTATACCAAGTTGAAATTCCGTATTCGAATCGCACACTATTGTTATCTGTCTGCTTTCAGACTCGTCGGTCAATACCACAAGACACACTTTATCTGTACCGACTATTCCCGAAATGCCTTTGTAGATTAATCTCGTCCTGTCCATCCGCTACTCAACAACAAAAATCATTCCGACCTGAACACTAATGCAAACAAGACACCGACAACAAGCGCGAATCCCGCAAATATGAGCCAGCAAGACTGCCAGTCACCCAACAAATAGGCACCCTGCCAAGTACAGTAACGGTTGACGACCTCACCGGCAGCAAGTGTACCTATTGTCGCTCCCAGACCGTTTGTCATAAGCATGAACAAGCCTTGTGCCGAAGCCTTTATAGAGTCATCGCACTTCTGGTCTACAAACATTGCACCGGAAACATTGAAGAAATCGAAAGCCACGCCATAAACTATGCATGATAGCACAAAGAGTATCACTCCGGGCATAGCCGGATTGCCGAGCCCGAAGAAGCCGAAGCGCAACACCCATGCAAACATTGCTATAAGCATCACGGTCTTTATGCCGAAACGTTTCATGAAAAACGGTATCATCAATATACACAATGCCTCACTGACCTGTGACAGAGATGTCAGAAGTGTGGCATTATTGGCGGCAAACGACATCCTTATCTCCTCAATCTCACTACCCTTGAAACTTGTGATAAACGGTCCCGCAAAGCTGTTGGTCACCTGAAGAGACATGCCAAGAAGGGTCGAGAATATGAAGAACAACGCCATACGCCTCGACTTGAAAAGCCGGAAGGCGTCCAGTCCGAACGTTTCTATCAGCGACACCGACCTTTTCTTTACAATCCGGCACTGTGGCAGCGTCATGCAATATGCAAACAACACTATGCTCAACAATCCAGAAACAAGAAACTGCATATATGTGTACTGGAACTTATGCGCGTTCTCGTCCAGCGAGAAGAAGAAAGAGCCGTCATCCCATGTGGCACAATTGACAAACCACATTGAAACAATGAAACCTATAGTTCCGAACACTCTTATAGGCGGGAAATCCTTCACTGTGTCCATCCCGTGACTTTTCAGAAGATTGAATGCCGTCGTGTTCGACAGCGCGAGAGTAGGCATATAAAAAGCCACGCTCAGTGTATACATCATTATGAAAGACGCCTTGTCGCTTATTTCATTACCGAATCCGGCAGACATACCCATATACCAGCATCCCATCATTGCCAAACCAGCCAGCAAATGACAATATCCCAACAGTTTCTGGGGCTGTATGTATTTGTCACCGACAATCCCTATCAATGTCGGCATGAATATGGAAACAATTCCCTGTATGGCATAGAACCAGGAAATATGCGACCCGAGACCTGCCGTTCCGAGATAGTTTCCCATACAGGTCAGATATGCTCCCCACACAGCGAACTCCAAAAAGTTCATCACAACAAGCCTTACCTTCAAACTCATAGTCAAAAAATTTAAATCACAAACGCAAAGATAGCATAAAACTAAGATAAATACAACATAAACAAAAATATTTTTTCCTATTGTGAAACACTTTATTTTTCTATTTGAAATATGCCGATTACAAGACAACACACATATATAATATGTATAACATACACTGCTTACATGTAAGCGGCGAATGTCACCCATGGTGTCTTTTTGCCCTTTGAAATAACCGCTACACCTGCAAAAAGCTGAATACAAGATGACGGCAGCAGTGCGGAAGAAGGACGAAGAGCTGACAATAAACCTTAAATGTAGAATCGGCGTTCTTATGACCGATTCAGAGTAAAGCACAAACAGTACAATCAAACGGGAAGAACGAATAAAACGACGCAAAAATTTTGTACTTAAACTTTATTGCTTTAACTTTGCAGACGTACACAAAAGGTGGTGCCCGACGGAATCATTCCGTCAATGGCTGAGATGATACACATTGCACCAGTACAGATAATGCTGACGCTGGGATTTTGGTAACATTATGTCTTTCATGCATTAACACATTAATGCATTTCTACTGATTCCATCTTACATGTACATTAAAATATTACAAAAAACAACAGATGATGGAAAGATATATTTCAGCCCTTACCATTGCCGGTTCCGATTCGTCAGGCGGTGCCGGAATACAGGCAGACCTAAAGACCTTTTCCGCATTGGGCGTATATGGCGCGACTGCCATCACAGCAGTAACAGTACAGAACACCATGGGGGTGAAATACGTGCAGGCACTGCCTCCACAAGTTGTTTATGACCAGATTGTCACCGTGCTGGAAGACATAAACATAGATGCGGTAAAAATAGGAATGGTCAACGATGCCGCCACTCTCACCGCCATTGTCGACGCGTTGAAAAGTCACAGACCAAAATTCCTTGTGGTCGATCCGGTCATGGTATCGACGAGCGGATGCCCGCTTATACAACCCGACGCTCTGGATATAATAAAAGAGAGTCTGCTTCCCTTGGCTGACATTGTGACTCCCAACATCCACGAAGCACTTGTCCTGGCTGGCAGAAAGACAAGTAACGGTGATGACAACATTTACAGCGAGATTGACGAGACTGCCGGGACTATAATGCATTCAGGCGTAAAGGCATTGCTGATAAAGGGCGGACACATTGACGGGAAAACGAAAAAAGACTGTCTGTACATTAAAGAGGCCAACAACATAAGGCGTATATGCCTGTCATCAGAAACAGTAGAAACCGCCAACACCCATGGCACAGGATGCACTCTTTCGTCCGCAATCACTGCGTTTGCCGCACGTGGGATGAAGCTTGAGCATGCTGTGAGGAATGCGAAAAAATACATCACGGAGGCTCTTAAGGCTGGTGCGGACATACATACCGGCAACGGACACGGTCCGGTAAATCATTTTTACAGACCTGAGGCATACATAACGGCAGACAAAGACATAAGAGTATCGTACGGAAGTGCTGGCATTAAGAGAAAAGCTTTCTCAGGCACAGCCTTCGGTCCTGCGCCTGTCAGCCTTCAGTTCATAACTCATTTCACAGAGAAATACTCTTACACCGACTCTGCGATGATGGCTCTTGAAGGCGGTTGCCGGTGGATCCAGCTGCGCATGAAAGACGCCGGTGAAAGCGAAATAGAGCGGACCGCTCTCAGGCTTATTCCGGAATGCAGGCGCAGAGGAGCCATATTCATAATAGACGACCATGTAGAGCTGGCTATAAAGACAGGTGCCGACGGTGTGCATCTCGGAAAGAACGACATGTCTGTCGCCGATGCACGCAGGCTGGCAGGTCCTGACTTCATAATAGGAGGAACCGCCAACACATTTGAAGACATACAGCGCATAGCCCGTGAAGGTGCCGACTATATCGGATGCGGACCGTTCAGATTCACCACAACCAAAAAGAATCTTGCACCGGTGCTTGGTGCGGACGGCTATGAGAACATTGTCTCGCAGATGAGGAAAACCGGCATCAGCCTGCCGTTGGTGGCAATCGGAGGCATAACAATCGGTGACATTCCTGACCTCATGCAGACCGGAGTGTCTGGCATAGCTCTCAGCGGAAGCATATTACGCTCAGACCACCCAATTGAAGAGATGAAGAACGTAATACGGAGACTGAACAATAAAACCACAGGCGAATGCCTATAAAACAATCGGGAAGCCTGCGTCCTATTAATAACAGACCTTTAATAAAAACCATAAATTAATGGAGAATAACATAAAAATAACCTATCCCGGTTCTGAGAAAGTCTATATAAAAGGCTCTCTCCATCCGGAAATCAAAGTCGGAATGCGTGTCGTAAAGCAGATGCCGACAGTATCGATAGAAAACGGGAAACGCATCGAGCGCAAAAATCCGTCAGTCTATATATACGACACAAGCGGACCATACAGCGATCCGAGCATAAAGACCGACGTGAGAAAAGGACTCCCACGCTTGCGCGAGCCATGGATTATGGAGCGCGGAGGCGTGGAACGTCTGAAGGAGATATCGTCCGAATATGGGCGTATGCGCCGTGATGACCGCTCGCTTGACAGCCTGCGCTTTGAACACATCACCCTGCCGCTGAGGGCGAAGCGGGGATGCGAGATCAGTCAGATGTATTATGCCAGACAGGGTATTGTGACACCGGAAATGGAATATGTAGCCATCCGCGAGAACATGAACTGTGCCGAGCTTGGCATCAACACCCACATCACCCCGGAATTCGTACGCGACGAAGTCGCCGCAGGACGTGCCGTGATACCGGCAAACATCAATCATCCCGAATCCGAACCGATGATTATAGGAACTAACTTTCTGGTGAAAATCAACACAAACATAGGCAACTCCGCCACAACCTCAGGCATAGAGGAGGAAGTGGAAAAAGCTGTATGGAGCTGTAAGTGGGGAGGCGACACGCTGATGGACCTGTCTACAGGAGCAAACATCCACGAAACACGTGAGTGGATAATACGCAACTGTCCTGTGCCGGTAGGCACCGTACCGATGTATCAGGCTATGGAGAAAGTCAAGGGGCATGCTGAGGAACTTACGTGGGAACTGTTCCGCGACACACTTGTAGAGCAGTGCGAGCAGGGGGTTGACTATTTCACGATTCACTGCGGAATACGTCTCCAGAACATACATCTTGCCGACAACCGCATGACAGGCATGGTAAGCCGCGGAGGAAGCATCATATCAAAATGGTGTCAGATGCATAATAAAGAGAGTTTCCTCTACGAGCACTTCGATGACATATGCGACTTATGCGCCCGGTATGACGTCGCCTTATCACTTGGCGACGGACTGCGTCCCGGCAGCATATACGACGCCAATGACCGCGCGCAATTCGCTGAGCTCGACACTATGGGAGAACTCGTGGAGCGGGCATGGGCAAAGAACGTTCAGGCATTTATAGAAGGACCCGGACACGTGCCCATGCACAAGATTCAGGAGAACATGCAGCGGCAGATAGAGAAATGCCATAACGCACCGTTCTACACTCTCGGTCCCATCGTGACAGACATCGCTCCGGGCTACGACCACATAACAAGCGCTATAGGGGCAGCCCAGATAGGATGGCTCGGCACGGCAATGCTGTGCTACGTGACGCCGAAGGAGCATCTTGCCCTGCCCGACCGTGAGGATGTGCGCACCGGAGTGGTGACTTACAAACTTGCGGCACATGCCGCCGACATCGCCAAAATGCACCCCGGAGCGGTTGTACGCGACAACGCTCTGAGCAAGGCAAGATACGAGTTCAGATGGAAAGACCAGTTCAATCTGAGCCTCGACCCGGAACGCGCACTCGAATATTACAAGACGGCAAACCATGTGGGAGGCAAATACTGTACGATGTGCGGACCCGATTTCTGCGCGATGCGCATAAGCCAGACCATAAAGGAATGTGACGGGACAGGCGAGTAAATGACGGATAAACAGAACTATACATAAACAAAATACAGACAGAAATGATAGAAAAAAACGTTTCACATGGTATCATTAATACCTATTTTGAGAAATTGGAGAGAAATCTCGACATCGATGTCGCCATTGTCGGCGGAGGTCCTTCAGGCATTGTCGCCGCCTATTATCTCGCAAAGGCGGGACTGAAGGTGGCGCAGTTCGACCGCAAACTGTCGCCCGGCGGCGGAATGTGGGGAGGAGCCATGATGTTCAACCAGATTGTAGTGCAGCAAGAGGCGATAGACATAGTGAAGGAGTTTGAGATAAACCACAGACCGTATGGTGACGGACTGTACGTGATGGATTCTGTAGAAAGCACCTCTGCGCTGCTCTACAAAGCGGTGCACGCCGGCGCGACAATATTCAACTGCTATTCGGTGGAGGATGTGGTGTTCAAGAACAATGTTGTCAGCGGTGTTGTGGTGAACTGGACTCCGGTGCTTCGCGAGGGGCTGCACGTAGATCCTCTGAACATCATGGCGAAATGCGTGATAGACGGAACGGGGCACGACAGCGAGATGTGCAAGACAGTAGCGCGCAAGAACGGAATCAGACTTGCCACCGACACGGGCGATGTCATAGGCGAACGCTCTCTTGACGTTGTAGCCGGAGAGCAGGAAGTCGTAAACGGGACAAAAGAGATATATCCCGGACTTTATGTCTGCGGCATGGCTGCCTCAGCCGTCAGCGGCACTCCTCGCATGGGACCGATATTCGGGGGAATGCTCATGTCAGGAAAGAAAGTGGCTGAGCTCATTATCAAAAAACTGAAATAAGACGGACTGTACTCCGGCTCCGGCAGCACATGCCGGTGTCCGGAGTTTTTACGTAAAATCATTTTCACAACACATCAGATGCTTTGGATTGTTGTCACCTCCCCCTCTTTCTTCAGCGGCGAGGCTGGGTTTCTGCACCGGCTGATAGCATGCGGAGCGGATTATATACACCTTCGTAAACCCGGAGCCTCAAAAGAAGACTGCTCAAGACTGCTCGACAGGATGCACGGAGAGGACTTGAGACACATAATAACACATGACTTCTTTGAGCTTGCCGGGCAATACGGTCTGCACGGAATACACCTGAACTCTCGTTGCAGCCACATACCGGAAGGCTATCACGGACACATAAGCAGGTCGTGCCACTCACTGGAAGATGTCGTGAAATACAAGCATGCCTGCGACTATGTTTTTCTGAGCCCCATATTCGACAGCATATCCAAACACGGATATGCCTCAGCCTTTAACGACAACACCCTGAAAGACGCTTCTGCCAGAGGCATCATAGACAACAAGGTGGTAGCTCTCGGCGGCGTCACTCCCGACAGGACAGACTACCTGAAGTCCCTTCACTTTGGCGGAGCCGCGATGTTGGGATGCGTGAACAGACTTGCCTGCCTGCCGGAAGACATACAGGAGGAAATGATGAAGGATATCAGGAAAAGGATGAATGACATATATATATAGGTGTAAAACACTTGACATGCATACTTATGATGTGAAGACAAGAGATGTACAGACCATAGCCGACTGTCTTCCGCACTGCCGCCGTCAACCTGTATTCCGCTTCTGCCAGGTGCAGGCACCCACATCCCCAACAAAGGCGGAAAACAATCAGACCGGCATCAGCACGGAATACGAATGACGCATGGTGTCCGATTCGGGTTGCAAATAAGATTTACGGTTTCCTTTTGTCATACACAAAACCGCATATATATTCATTTCCGAGGTAAAAAATTTTGACAACTGAAATTTGCGAAACAGAAAACAGCAAGCCGGTATAAAGGTGACAAACAGACATAAAAAACGGACATACAGTCCCGCTTTCACACAACAGCATGTCCGTACTTTACATTCCGGAGTACGGAAAAGCCTGTTTCACAATACGGAAAGCACCGTCCGGACATATGAAAGACACCTTATCGTGCCACCGGAAAGCCTTTTCGGCAATACGGAAAAGCCTTTCCTGGCAGACAGAGACAACCGTTTGTGAAGGACAAGACAGCTAAACCGCTGACCGACAGTCACATGCGCAAACGTCTGAAAATCCGCGTATTTCCATCAGGAAATCACTTCGCGCTGAAAAACCGTCTTATTCTGAGGTTGGAAAATATATTCATGCGGCACGCAACACACATTTATGCATATTTATGCAGCATGATGATGTTGTTACGCACACACCCGTCTGGCACAGCTTTTATCCGTACAGCGCACCGCCACCAGGCAGACAACGCTCACTCTATATCCAAACATTCACCCTCTCTGCCTATCTTCCAGAAATCCACTCCCCGCTCATCGGTGAATTCCTTCATGCGCCATGCTGACTCGAAGCCGCTTGCCACAAAATGCATAGGCACAAAAAGCCCCACCCCGAACCGTTCAATGAACTGTCTGCCGCCTCGCGTATAGCCGTTGCCTATACGCCCGTCCACCGGAAACATAACAACGTCGAAACGGTCCGCAATCTTTCTTATATCCTTCAGCTCACCCAGAAACAGACGCTCTTCTCTCACCGGATCAACCCCCTGACACATGTCAGCGCACTCCGGCTTTATGCCGCCGCCGTTCTCAGTGAGGAAACGCGCATACCAGTTGTTGAGGTCTCCGGCATGGAAAATACGCCTGCCCTCCGTCTCAACAATCCACGACACACCGCTGTCATTGCTTCCGGCAGCCGCGACACTGAGGTTGCGGTCGCGCCATGCCCCGCCCTTCGCAAGCCACACATCGGCATCTCCGATGGATGCCCGGTGTCGTCTGAGTATGTCCTTTGAAAGGATGTATCGGACATCAGCCCCACCCTTCCTCCACGAGAATATCTCACGAGTGAAATGATCCTCATGAAAATGGCTTGCGAATACATACAAAGGCTTGCCTGACGCAAGCAGGGCAGGCATGGCAGAGGCAGGATCCATCCAATAGTCGAATACCAATATGCAGCTGCGTGTCTCTACTGCGAAACCGCTATGGAATATATATGTCAGTCTCATCTTATTTACGTTTTATGTCATCATCGCGGCTTTCAAGCCGCAGCAAGAGCTTGCGCGCAGTTTGCCGGGCGCAGCTTGCATTATTTAAAGGCAATGCCAGCGAGAGCAAAGGGAGCTTGCTCACATTTTGCCGAGCGCAGCTTGCATTATTTAAAAAGTACGCAATCTGCCGGCAAAGATATAGATAACATCCGAGAATTTTACAATATCGGTTGATTTTGAACGCCCGATTATGAAAAAAACAGTATACAACAGTCGTCCGCATCACAACCATCCGGCAGAAAGAACACATGCCGCGTGCCTACAGACTTTCTCCAGGCACAAAACCGTAAAGAACACATACCGGACAGTCTGTTGACATATAATGTCAAAAGGATGCATTTTACACACATGTTTTTAAGCAGATTAATTTTGTATTTAGAACAAAAATACATTACCTTTGCACCAAAAATAAACAGCGATGAAATCCAGAAGGAACATTCTTGTTATTGCGGCAATATGCATACTTATAATATGTGGAATCACATATTATTATTTCTTCTCGTCCATGTCCGCCAAGGACACTGCCGAATATGTCTACATCGACGCTGACGACGACCTGGACTCGGTGACAGTGAAACTGGAGAAAGTGGCAAAGCCTCATGCCATCTCCGCATTCAGACTGCTTGCCCGAAACAGCAGCTATGCAGCAAACATACGTACCGGACGCTATGCCGTAGAGCCGGGTGAGGGTGCGGCAGTGATATTCAGACGTCTGAAGAACGGCATGCAGACACCGGTCAACCTCACCATACCGTCGGTAAGGACAGTAGAAAGACTGTCAGCCATCCTGTCGGAGAAGCTTATGACAGACAGCGCATCGATATGCAAGGCTCTTAAAGACGAAAAGACATGCGAAGAACTGGGATTCGACACGACAACGGTGATATGCATGTTCATACCCAACACCTACGACATATACTGGAACACGAGTGCCGGAAACATTCTGAAAAGAATGAAGAAGGAGTACGACAGATTCTGGGACGAGGAACGCATGGAAAGGGCAAAAAACATAGGAATGGACCCCATAGAGGTAATGACACTTGCAAGCATAGTGGACGAGGAAACAGCCAACGACGGGGAAAAGCCCATGGTTGCCGGCATGTACTGCAACAGACTGAGACTGCGCAACAGCGAATATCCGGAAGGAATGCCGCTACAGGCAGACCCTACCATCAAATTCGCGTGGAAAAGATTTGACCTGCGCAGGATATACAACAAACTGCTGAACATTGACAGCCCATATAACACTTACCGGCGCACCGGACTCCCGCCCGGACCTATAAGAATACCGTCGGTAGCGGGCATAGAGGCTGTGCTCAACCGCACACAGCACGACTATCTGTACATGTGCGCCAAAGAGGACTTCAGCGGCACTCACAACTTTGCACGCACATATGAAGAACATATGGCTAACGCACGAAGATATGCCCAGGCTCTGAACAAAAGGGGGATAAAATAAACAGACAATCGCTGAAAGACGCTTTGCCGACGAAAAGGCGACAGCATGCCATAAAATTAAAAATGCAGACTTCTTCACAGGAGCCTGCATTTATTTCAATAGGTATTAGCCTTTCTCTTAAGGTAAAAAGATTGTATTCAGGATAACGAAACAAAGGTAACATAATTTTAGATAAGGTTAAAATCGACCACGTGTCATAAAGCATATTTTTTCATTTTATTAGCTTTTTTTACACAAATATTCTTTATCATGATGCATTTCAACGACTGACGGACCATAATTCCAATGTCATCACATTACTGACATATATCAATCTTCAAGCATACTATTTGTTAAAAATTGTCAGTACATTATTTTCCGTCGGCAAAATTTATTTTACATAACTGCTTATAACTGATTTTTTTCTTAATTTTGCAGCATAATCAATAGAAGAGAAGAATATGACAATCAAAGAGAAAGATACATCTCTGGAGAAAAAAAACATAAGCTTTGTTGAACAGATTGTAGAAAACGACCTTGCAGAAGGCAAAAACGCAGGACGCATACAGACACGTTTCCCGCCGGAACCGAACGGATACCTGCATATAGGACACGCGAAAGCCATCTGCATGGATTTCGGAGTAGCCGAAAAATATAACGGGGTATGTAACCTGCGTTTCGACGACACAAACCCTACAAAGGAGAACAACGAATACGTGGAAAACATTCTCAACGACATAACATGGCTCGGATTCAAATGGGGAAAGATTTTCTACGCCTCAGACTATTTTGACAAGCTGTGGGAATTTGCCGTATGGATGATAAAGAACGGTCATGCATATATAGACGAGCAGACATCCGAACAGATTGCCGAACAGAAAGGCACGCCTACCACACCGGGCAGACCGTCACCCTACAGAGACCGCCCGATAGAGGAGAGTCTGGCTCTGTTTGAGAAAATGAACACACCCGAGGCTGACGAGGGAAGCATGGTGTTAAGGGCAAAACTCGACATGGCTAACCCGAACATGCACTTCCGCGACCCGATAATGTATCGCATAATACATACGCCGCACCACCGCACGGGAACAAAATGGCATGCATATCCGATGTATGATTTCGCACACGGACAAAGCGACTATTTTGAAGGTGTAACCCACTCCATCTGTACACTGGAATTCGTGCCGCACCGCCCGCTCTATGACAAGTTCATAGATTTCTTGAAAGAAATGAACGGTGAGACTGAAAATATCAATGATTTCAGACCAAGACAGATTGAGTTCAACCGTCTGAACCTTACCTATACAGTGATGAGCAAGCGCAAGCTGCTCGCTCTGGTCAACGAGAAGAAGGTGAGCGGATGGGACGATCCGCGCATGCCCACTCTGTGCGGAATGAGACGCAGGGGGTATTCTCCGGAGAGCATACGCAAGTTCATCGACTCCATAGGATACACAAAGTTTGACGCCCTGAACGACATGGCGCTGCTTGAGGCTGCCGTACGTGAAGACCTCAACAGACGCGCGATAAGGGTTTCGGCTGTGGTCAATCCCGTAAAACTCGTCATAACCAATTATCCGGACGGCATGACAGAGGAAATGACTGCCATAAACAATCCGGAAAATGAGGCAGACGGCACACACAGCATCACTTTCTCGAAGAATCTGTGGATAGAACGCGATGACTTCATGGAGGACGCTCCGAAGAAATTCTTCAGAATGTCACCGGGCAAGGAAGTAAGACTCAAAAACGCATACATCGTAAAATGCACCGGATGCACAAAGGATGCAGACGGCAATATCGTCGAGATACAGGCAGAATATGACCCGGAATCGAAAAGCGGACGCGAAGGGGCAAACCGCAAAGTGAAAGGCACTCTGCATTGGGTGTCTGCCGACCATTGCAAGAAAGCTACCGTACGCATATACGACAGACTGTTCAGCGTGGAGAACCCATCGGCTGACGAGCGTGACTTCAGAGAACTGCTTAATCCTGAGAGCATGAAAATAAACGCCAACTGTTTCGTTGAGAACTATGCTGCCGAGCGCAAGCCGGGAGAATATCTCCAGTTCCAGCGCATCGGATATTTCATGGCTGACCCTGAATCTACAGCAGACACACCAGTGTTCAACAAGACTGTAGGATTAAAAGACACCTGGGCCAAACAGAACAAATGATGGCATACGGCGAAAAGGACTTTGACAGCATAAGCTTCAGAAACATCATAAAGAAATACGAGGAAGCCAGACTCGTAAATAAAGACATATATATGGAACCTGAGGAACTGACAGATATTGCCGAGTTCTATTATGAGAAAGGCAATATCTCTCAGGCTATCGAAGCTGTGGAATATGCCATAAAACTCTTCCCGAACTCAACAATGCCTGTCATATTCCGTGCCAGAATAGCATTGCTTGAGGAACATGACTGCGCACTCGCAGAGAAGTATGCCGATATGGTATGTGACAAAAGCGACCTTGACTATTTCTATCTTATTGCCGAGATAATGATTGTTGACAGCAGGGCTTCACAGGCAGACAACTACCTGAGGGAACGCATGACACATGTGGACGAGGACGATATAGCTGACTTCATACTCGATGTGGCTACAATATTTGTAGACTACGAGAAATACGATCTGGCTGAGAAATGGATGGAAATGTCTGACGATGAGGATCTGCCGGACTATAAAGAACTGAAAGGACGCATTGCCTTAGGGCAAGGCAATTACGATACGAGCGAGCTCATTTTTGAAAACATGCTGAATGAGGACCCTTATTCCAACCATTTGTGGAACAGGCTTGCCTCAGCGCAGATGATGCACGAAAAGATAGACGACTCAATAACGAGCAGCGAATATGCCATAGCAATAAATCCTGATGACGATGAGGCTCTGCTGAATAAAGCGAATGCGCTTTTCAGGTTGGGCAAATACGACGAGGCACTTGAATATTACAGACGATTCACACATCTTTGTCCGGAGAACCACAGCGGGTACATCCTTCAGGGAAATACACTCATAAATCTCGCACGCCCCGAGGAAGCCATAGCCGCATACAGACAGGCGGAGAGCAAAATCGGGAATAATGAGTCTGACATAATAGAAATATTTCAGGAACTTGCGCTCACTCTTTCTTCCATAGGGAAAAAGGAAGAAGCTCTGGAATATGTAAAGAAAGCCGAGAACTATCCTTTTTCCGACAAGAATGAGACAAAAGTTCTACGCGGACACATATATCTTGAGCATGACTGTCTGCCTGAGGCTCAGGCTTGCTTCCGTGCCGCAATACATGGCTCGGACTTCTCAAGAAGAATCTTTCTTTACATTGCAATGTCCGCATTTGACTGTGGATATATAAACATAGCATACAAAATGTTCAAGGCGGCACCGTCTTTCAGAGCCGATACGGATAAGAAGGGATTATCTTATCTTGCGCTTTGCTGCCATCAGCTGGACAAAAAGAAGGAGTTTCTTGAAAACCTTAAGAAAGCATGCGACGAGGAGGCGGACGAGGTACGTAATGTACTTGGCTTTCTGTTCCCAAAAGAACTTGATGTAAACGAGTATTATAATTATATGTATAACAAACTTAAATGAAAGAAGAAAATGAACATTATCTCCACACTATTGGACAATCTCAATTACGGTGCGATTCTTTTTCTAATGTTTATAGAAAGTACCTTTATTCCTTTTCCTTCAGAAATCGTTGTCGCACCAGCCGCATATCACGCCGCCGCAGGTGAATTGAATATTGTTCTCGTCATCTTGTTTGCAACCATTGGAGCAGACTTGGGAGCCATTGCGAACTATGTCCTGGCTTATTATCTGGGACGTCCTATAATATACCGATTTGTAGAAAGCAGATGGGGAAAACTTTGCATGCTCAGTAAGGAGAAAATGGAGAGGAGCGAAAAATATTTTGCCGACCACGGTGCGGTGGCGACACTTACCGGGCGCATGCTTCCCGTGATAAGACAGCTGATTTCACTTCCTGCCGGACTGGCAAAGATGAACTTCTGGAAATTCTTATTGTACACTACAATAGGAGCAGGCTGCTGGAACTGCGTGCTCGCAGCTTTAGGATGGTATCTTCATGCAATAGTTCCGGAAGAGCAGCTGAACGAGAAGATAAATGAATACGGTAATGTCATTTCATGGGTAACTGTCTCCATATTCATTGCGGCGGTAATAATATATCTTATAGTGAAATATATCAGAAAAAAGAAACAGGCAACTGTTTAAATAGAGTAAGGAGACAATCAACAGATATAAAATAAAATGTCAATGAAAGCAGGAAGGGAACGATAGAGGTTTTCTTCCTGCTTTCATTTTACATACTTCCTTTCATTCTTACTGCCTGAGTGGCATGAAATGCTTTTGTTTATACTGTTTGCGAGGCAATAAGGCATTATAATATGACAATATCAAAAATAAGGTGAAAAAAATTTTTTATAATGGCTTTTTTGTATACCTTTGTGTAGTCTATAAATATATTTTTAAACCTAATTAAAAAACCAACAACATGGCAGTAGAAAAAAGGTACACTCTTGACGGTAGCTTTAGAATCAAGAAAGCTATATTGTTTGCAATCGCCGTCATAGTAACGGTAATAATATGGAACATGCCGCTCGATGCCTTCGGCATTGACGGTCTGACCGTAATTCAAAGACGTATAATCGCAATCTTTGCATTCGCGACCATTATGTGGGTAACGGAGGCGATATCGTCGTGGGCGACGTCCGTTTCATTAATAGGCATCCTCCTTTTGACAACATCAGACAACGCATTCAGGTTTCTCATATCAGATATAGACAAAAGTGAATTATTGGATCACAAAGCACTTATGGCAACGTTTGCAGACCCGATAATAATACTGTTCTTGGGCGGATTCATTCTTGCCATTGCCGCCACAAAATCAGGACTTGATGTTTTGCTGGCACGCACACTGTTAAAACCGTTCGGCACAAAGAGCGAAAACGTGTTACTGGGCTTTGTGCTTATAACAGGTATATTTTCCATGTTTGTCAGCAATACTGCAACAGCAGCAATGATGCTTACATTCCTGACCCCTGTATTCAAAGCCCTTCCTCCGGAAGGCAAAGGACGTGTAGCACTGACTCTTGCCATTCCTGTGGCGGCAAATATCGGTGGCATGGGCACAATAATAGGAACACCTCCGAACGCCATTGCAATAAAGTATCTGAATGACCCGAACGGACTTAACATGGGATTAGGCTTCGGAGACTGGATGATGGTAATGACACCGTTTGCACTTATACTTCTTGTAATCGGATGGTACTTACTGAAAACATTCTTCCCTTTCAAAAAGAAAACCATCCATCTGGAAATAGAAGGAGAAGTGAAACACAACTGGCGCACGATTGTCGTCGCCGTTACTTTTATCCTGACAGTCTTGCTGTGGGTTCTTGACAGATGGACGGGCGTCGGAGCCAATACGGTAGCAATGGTTCCTATTGCAATATTTGCATTCACCGGAGTAGTGAAAGCACGCGACTTACAGGAAATAAACTGGAGTGTTATTTGGATGGTTGCCGGAGGTTTCGCTCTTGGACTTGCACTTAATGAGTCCGGCTTAGCTGAAAACGTAATCAAAAGCATTCCGTTCGGTTCATGGTCTGCTGTCGCAATATTGATTACATCGGGACTGATATGCTACATCTTATCCAACTTCATATCAAATACAGCCACGGCAGCTCTTCTTGTTCCTATTCTGGCTGTAGTATGCAAAGGAATGGGACCGTCTCTTGACAGTATTGGCGGAACTCCAACCGTACTTATAGGTATTGCAATCGCAGCATCCATGGCAATGTCACTCCCGATAAGCACTCCACCTAATGCAATTGCCCACTCAACGGGACTCGTAAAACAAAATGAAATGGTAAAAATAGGACTTACAATAGGTGTGATTGGTATGTCGTTAGGATACCTGATGCTTTACATCCTCGGAATTAATCATATATTATAAGGTACTAAAATTATTTCCATAGGTCTTTTATTGCAGGCATATGGAAGCTAAGAACAGTCCGCAATGTCTTTAAACAGACAATGCGGACTGATTTTTTTCAGCTAACGCAAACTGAAGAGCGAAGACTTCTTACCGACATGAACAATGAAGAGCAGCCTGCCGATGAGGGACGCGCAAGAAAAATGACAGTGAACGGAATCCCGCATGAGACAGTGCTTACAGACACTCCGATGACATCGGCTATGAAACTTTGTGACATTTTCTTTTATAATAACACACTTATTGTGTAACTTTGCAAAATGAAAACAGTGCTCCGGTCTGTCGCCGGCATCAACTCGATGCGGGAGGAAAGTCCGGACAGTGTAGGGCATTCCACTTCTGAAAATAGAAGCTGTTGGCAACAGCAGGGTAAGGCAGAAGAAAATAACCGCCTGACAGATGATTAATTATCATAAGGCAAGGGTGAGAAGGTAGTGTAAGAGACTACCAGCCGATGGGTGACTATCGGGCTGTGCCTCCTGGAAACTGCAAGTTCGCGTATACCGTCGTTTGAAGATTGCCCGTCTGACAAAGTTATTTTGGCGACGGAGGGTAGAACGCTTGATCCATGAGGCGACTTATGGACTAGATAAATGACAGATGCCGTTTTTACGAACGGAACAGAACCCGGCTTACAGGAGCACTGTTTTCTTTTTATTTATTCTAACACTTTTTGAAACGGCATAGTTAATAATTCATAAAATTAGCATTGCATACTGCAATGTTAAATATAAATGGTGTAAATTTGCAGCCGCTATCACGAGTTGATAGCATTAGTACAAACATAAAAATAATTATAATGGCAACAAAAATCAGATTGCAGCGTGGCGGACGCAAGAGTTATGCTTTCTACCGTATCGTCATCGCTGATTCAAGAGCACCACGTGATGGTAGATTTACTGAGAAAATTGGTACTTACAACCCTAACACCAATCCTGCGACAGTTGATTTGGATTTTGATCGCGCACTTTACTGGGTTGAGGTTGGAGCACAGCCGACAGACACTGTACGCAACATCTTGAAGTCAGAAGGAGTGTATCTTATGAAACACCTTCGTGGCGGCGTTAAGAAAGGTGCTTTCGACGAGGCTGCAGCACAGGCAAAATTTGAAGCATGGAAAGCTGACAAACAGAAGACAAACGATGCTATACGTCAGAAAGAGGAGCAGAGCAAGAAGGACGCAGCAGCAAAAGAGCTTGACGCAGAAAAGAAAGTGAATGAGGCTATAGCAAAGAAAGTGGCAGAGAAGAAAGCCGCTCAGGCAGCTGCAAAGGCTGAGGCTGAAGCAGCAACGGAAGAAACTCCGGCTGAAGCATAACATAAGAAAATGTAAAATAATAGATAATATGCGACTCATAATATTTTATGGTCGCATATTTTTTTATGTCAAATTATACACATGGGATTGATATAATGGTGGAAAACAAAACCATCGGTGTACGTTTGCAACAATAAAAAAGGCTGATTTCCATTACCGGAAACCAGCCATTATTATTTCACTTGAAAAGATTTATTTGCGGACAGTAATAAATCTGACAAATATTTATTTCTCGAAATATCTCTTATACAGTCCCATGAATCCGGCGCAGTGGCGTGCTTCGTCCTTTGCCATCTCATGTACTGTGTCATGAGTTGCATCCATTCCGGCTGCTTTAGCATTCTTGGCAATGCGGAACTTGTCTTCGCATGCTCCACGCTCAGCTGCTATACGAGCCTCAAGATTGCTCTTTGTGTCTTTCAGAACGTCGCCCAACAACTCTGCGAATTTACTTGCGTGCTCAGCCTCCTCAAATGCGTAACGCTTAAACGCTTCAGCTATCTCAGGATAACCTTCCCTGTCAGCCTGACGGCTCATAGCCAGATACATGCCCACCTCACAGCATTCTCCGTTGAAATGATTGTTCAAATCCTTTATCATTTCCTCGTTGGCGTCTTCCTTACGGGCTGCTCCTAATGTGTGAACTGTTGCGAATTCAGCCTTGTCAGACTCATCCAACTCCTTGAATTTAGATTTTGGAGCCTTGCATAACGGACAAACTTCAGGAGCCTCAGTACCTTCATGGATATATCCACAAACCGTACAAACAAATTTTTTCTTCATAATTAATACTGCTTTTTAAATTCTGTTAATGTTATTGTAATCAATCATTGTCTTCTTTTTTCAAACATTCGGAACATACGCCTTTATAATACACCTGAACGCTGTCGACCCGATGTCCGCAAGTTTCTGCCTTGAATTCAGCCATATCCTGAGATTCCAAATCCATGATAGACTTACACTTCTTGCAGTAGAAATGGACGTGAGGCTTTGTCTCACCGTCATAACATACCCGGTGCTCGTCTATGGTTATCATCTGAGCCGCATTGTTTTCTGACAACAAACGCAATGTATTATACACCGTAGTGCGACTCAGTGTAGGAATTTTCTGGTACAAATCCTTGTAGACATCTTCCACCGTAGGATGCGTTCTGTGATCCAGCAGATACTGCATTATCGCCATGCGCTGTACAGAAGGCTTGACTCCATTCCGCACCAATCTGTTGTATGCCTCTTTTTCAAACATATTTTATTTTTCTGCAAAAGTAATTTATTTCCATTTAAAAGCAAAACATAATTGTAAATATTACACTATTTAACATCCATTTACACTAATGGTGTCAGCCAAGATGCCTTTCAACAGTTTACCGGTATCCGGTAATTACAAACCTGTAAAAGCCTTTTAGCTAATACCAACTGTTATGAAATGAATATTGTAAGTCATATATTACATCGGAGACCGGTCATTGGCTTATACCCGGTTGTCACGCATCTGTTTTATTAGATCCTTTTGATGTTCGCTGAGATTCTGTGGTAAAACGACATTATATGTAATAATAAGGTCTCCAAAAGAGCCGTCTCCCCTACTATATCCTTTTCCCCTTAGACGCACTTTCGTGTTATTCTGGGTCTCAGGTTTCACTTTTAACTTAACCTTATCTCCGTTACCGAGCTGTATTATGACCTCTCCTCCCAAAAGCGCGGTATAAAGGTCAATATTAACAGTTGCGTTCATCTCTCCAGAATGCTGCGTACTTTTTGAAGTCCTTCTTGTACGTGAGCCCTGTCCGAAAAGGTCCTGGAAAAAGTCGGAGAATCTCTGTCCGTTACCGAAAGAGCTGAAGTTGAAGTCTCCGAAAGGCGAATTCACATCATTATCCCAATAGAACCCACCTTTTCCACTATCGCCTCCACTTCTGTTAAAGGCATCCGCCTCCTTCCATTTCTCTCCATACTGATCGTATTTCTTCCTCTTTTCCGGATCTCCTATCACATCATAGGCTTCATTAAGAGCTTGGAACTTTGCCTTTGCCTTAGGGTCATTAGGGTGCAAATCAGGATGAAATTGCTTTGCCCTTTTACGGTAAGCCTCTCTCACATCCTTTTGATCAATATTTTTATCGACACCCAATATTTTATAATAATCAATGAATGCCATAATCACTCCTCCTTTTTGTCAATTTAACTGTCAATTCTATTACCATATAGCAAACTCCATGCCTGTATGAAGCATTGGCATTATTTTTATAAGAAAAAGTTTCACCGGTCACCAGTTACAGACACAGACAATCCATGTCTGATTATCCGGCACCCCACAGAACCGTCACCATCAATCCGCCAGACTCGCCATTTAAGTATCAGCCAATGGCAAGGTTGTAGTAAAATCAATAGACAAGCAATTTGTCGCCTACCTTAATCTCATAATCATCTGTAAGATTATTTTTCTTGTACAGATATTTAAGCCTGATGCCATAGTACTGTGAAATAGAATACATACTTTCTCCTGCCTTGACTATATGGAAACGGTTTTTAAAGGCTTTGTCCGCCCTTTTCTGTTTCTCTTTCAAAAATATGACCTCTCCGGGTACAAGTTTGTCATCCCGATCACGCTCATTATACTTTGCGATTTTCTTGTATGAGATATTTATCTCTTTACCGATTGATTTGAACGTGTCGCCGGCACGGGCTATAACATAATAATTCTTATTATATTTGTATATAGGATGCAACCGTTCGGAGACCTCGCTTTCCGCTCTGTGTTTTGAGATAAACTTGTCATAATGCTTCTTGTTATCAAACTTATACAATTCATACAGTTCGATAATTTCTATCAACTTGTCAGCATACCTTGGATTTGTGGCATATCCGCATGCCTTCAATCCACGCGCCCATCCCTTATAATCAGTCATTGAAAGTCTGAACAATCTGGAGTAACGGTTCTGTTTTGACAAGAACATACTATGGTCCTCAAAACTTTGAGACACATTGTCATAGGCTCTGAAACACTCGTTTCTCTCATCATCATCGTAATATACCCGACGCCCGGTCCAGCCATGACATTTTATGCCAAAATGGTTGTTGCCCTTACGCGCAAGCTCACTGCGCCCGGCTGCGCTTTCAAGCAGTCCTTGCGCAAGCGTTATACTGGCAGGTATTTTATGTCGGACCATCTCTTCAATAGCAAGATCCTTATACAAATCTATATAAGTCTGATAGACTGAATTCCGACGTATCTGTGAAAACACAGCGACAAATGGCACTGTATATATAATGATGAATAGAGACAATCTTTTCATTTATTACCAACTGAAAATTATAACAGGAAAATATACTTAGTTTATAACTAAAATGCAAGCGTGCACAATATACCTACAAAAGTATATAAAAAAAAGGAAATACGGACTTTTTTGTATATTTTAACGCAGCCTCCGGAAACAATTATTGGTGTCCGTCTGCATTTACGGACACCAATAATATAATATAAGCGGATGTTCAAAATAAACTATACAATAAAATCAATCATATGCCATCTGTGCCGATGTCATCATCCCGAACGCTTTTTGGATAAAGCCGGTTGCGCTCCGCAAATCAAGGGCAAGCTATCCTTTCCCTCGCTTGCATTGCCTTTCCGGCAGCAGTCAAAAGTCTCATCGGTCGTACAACCAGTTTCATTTCCTCTTCTGACTTTTGAATGCGCAGTCCGGACAGCGCACCATCTGACGGCAATCAATTCAGAACATATGTTTGTAAAAATTGGATTATGCGACCGAAGTCATCTCACGACAATCTTCTCACATTTGTTTTCAGCCTCCGATTCTACTGTTATAATATATATCCCTGACGGCATAGCAGATGTTGAGATTCGCCCGTTATCCGTATTTCCACGACCGACTACGCTGCCTCCAAGATTGCATATCATATAAGTGGAACCTGAAGGAGCAATAACATTTATGTCGTCGCCACGGTCAACCACATTCGGATAGACACTAATGTCATTATCGTCATTGACATCTGAAATCCCTGTAGAGACGGGCTCGCCATAAACCTCGAACTCGTATAGTTGTGCGGAATCTGTCACGCATGAATAAGGAATCTCAAGCTTAACATAACGTGCCGTGACAGGCGCGTCAGGCTCATACGTTTTAATATTGCTGTCGTCAGATGTTACAGCCGTAACTTTTGTCCATTTCGCTCCGCCCGTTGTTTTATGGAAAGTTGCCATTTCAGCATCTGTAGGAGCCTCATCAGACACATAAATGCGATATCCACTTATGTTGTCAGTCACACCATATGTCCGCGAATCATAAATAACGAACCTTCTGATGTTATATGTTTTTTCGAGATCAAGCACCATCCAATTTGTCGGATTAGACGCGCCGTTATTATTGAAATTCCACGTCAGTGCGGTATTGTCCTTTATTCCGTCAATCAGATTAAGCGCAGTTTCCTTGAAGTTTTTGATGTTATACGAACCGAGAATAGTCTTTTTGCGACTTACGGGAATACGGGCATTATGAGATTCGTCCTTTTCCGCCAATATGCCCCATATGTCGAATCCATACACTCTCACAGCGTTGCCGCCTCCTTTGCCCATCTCCAGCTTGACATACTTTGCACTGACCGGTTCCGGCAATATACACGTATGGCAAGACTCAGACGCGACACCGCTCTCATATCCCACAGTTGTGAACACACTTCCGTCCATACTTACAGATATCGAATATTCATCGGAGTTATCAAAATCCTCCATTGTCCTCGAATCATAAATATCGAAACGGTCCACATTATATATATCAGTAAGTTCAACAATGACATACGGCTTGGAGGTGCTGCCGTTATAACACCATTTTGTTGTACGGTCCGAGTCAAGTATATTGTACGGTGACTCAGACTCATCCACCATTCCACTCGACCCATATATTCCCGCAACCTGCTTTCCGTAGCCATAAGTCGGACGCCTGCTGATTATTTGCGTGAGACTCTCATCCTCTTCTGTGGGTTCATGACCGTACACACTGAATTCGTATATTCTGGCTGCTCCGCCTTTATTCTGTTCAGCGGATACAATCCGAAGTCTCACTGCTGTCGTGACGAAAGGACGGTCAAGCACTATGTCGGTGGTGTTTGTAATGTTTTCGGACACACCTTCAACATCAACCCATCCGTTATTCACATATCTCTGCAAGTAATATTCAGACGTGATGCAATCTTCAGACTCCATTCCGGCATTCATAACGCGCCATCCTGTGACAGCCTTCGGAGCATCAAACCTGTATTCTATCCATTTCACCTGTGAACTGTTGTCACACCATTTTGTATATTCATCACCGTCAGCAGCCATCTCAGGTCTCTCGGAGTTGTTTGTATATGAAGATGCTTTTATGGCAACTGGCGTAATCACAGGATCCGCGTGTTCCACCTCTTTATATGTATCTTCAGTATCCGTATGATTCAATACCTTTATAACCTCGGACAACGGGCGTGTGTCATCATTCACATTATCAGACAATGTTATGGCATATATGATAATGTCAGAATCGGTCGGAAGGGTGAGCGTCTTGCACCCGGCGTCGACATTGATAACATACTTATACATATATAAGAACTCGTATATTCCGTCTCTGTTTTCACCGGTGACATGAGAGTGAGTGGCAGTGAATGCCGTGTTTTCCAATCTGTATTCCTTTTTTATGTCACTGCTGTTGCTCCATACTCCTACATTTCCGCTGTTGCTTTCTATTCTCAGCGTATGTTTTTTGCCGTCGACGAGAAAGTCCGCCGTACTTCCGTCCTTGTTCAACGACGATGCGAGAACATACAGTTTCCTGCCGTTTGGCAACGACGGGAGCTCTATGGACTGTCCGTCACACCTTACCGCATTCTTCTGACCGTCATCCCTGCTTCCCATACTGAACGTTATGCCGTCTGCCGTTATGTTGTCCTCAATAAGCTCCGCGGGATATGCATATTCAGTATCGGCGTCAGCCCTATCACTGTTCGTACTCATTACGTCTATGTTATATGCCATTTCCACAGCGACAGACGACGGAGAACTGCTCTGCCCTGAAGCGACAGAGTTGCCCGCAAACTGCAAGGCGAATGTCTTGGGATGGAATCTGTCTATATGGAATCTGAGTTTCTTACCAGAGAAATCCGCATTTCCAAGATGTTCCTCCACACCGTTCACCTCTTCTGCCGAAAGGATGTCGGACGCGAATTCCACCTCCACATCCTGACCTTCATTCGTAAGTTCGTAAAACCTGATGATGGTCTTGTCTGACTGTTCCGCCTTTTTGAGTGCCTTCACGGCTACATTCCCGTTGTTTACGCTGGCAAAGCAAAACTCCTTGCCCAACGCTCCGTCATGCCGTGTTGTCTGATAGACAAGCATGGGCTGGTTAAGTTTGTCAGCCTCCCACTGCGTGTCCGCGCTCCATTTGCCGGAATGTGAGAAGAACGAATATGTAAACTTGTTAAGCCCCAAATCCTGACGTCCCTGGTATGTATAGTTGCTGCCCACTTTAGGAGTGTGTATTAGCGTCAGTCTTATCTCATTATCCTTCTGCTTGTCCCATCCGTATTTACAGTCGTTGAGAATCGATACACCGAACGTCTCGTCCGCATTCGTCACATCAGCCCATCTGTGTCCGAGGAATTCGCAATGTGCGTCAGTGTTGTTTGCATCCGTACTGTATGAGGTGCTGTTACTGTTCACATCAGCGCCTATGCTCAAATCATATGTCGCCAGCGGATTGGACGCGGTAAGCGGGAATGTGGCTTTCAGCAGACGTTCACGTGTCTGCCAGTCCACCTCATTCACAAAATCTATCCTGTCATTGCTTCCTGCGGACGAAAGACGTATGTACTGGCAGAACGTGGAACCGTTTTTCGTACGTGTGATTTTCAGACTCACACGCAACGGTCCGTTTTCCGCCACCTCAATGCTGATGCCTTCATTGTCTACATATTCCCTTGGAGCTTTCTGCAACTGGTCACCATGTATCTCCCATGAGGGCCACGACAACGATTCGTCGTACAGCATAGCGAGGCGTATCGGAGCCGACAGGAGTTCCTTGTTACCGAGTTTCTTGTCAATGATAGAACTTACGTCTCCGTTGCTGTCAATTGAAAGTCTGTACCGGTCGTTCTCCATTCCTTTCTCGTTTATCACAAGAGTGGTTTCCGGCTCACCGGCTGAAACGGACGGCGCGACATTGTACGTGGCATACCCGAGCGAAGGAACGGTGGCAAGGAAAATGAACCTTACAGTCCCGTTTCCGTTCTCCAATATCTGCGACGGCACGGTGTTTCCTTCCGAATCTGTGACCTTCAGGCACGAAACGTCATCGGCTACAGACATCGTAGCCTCAACAATGTCAGTACGGTCCTGCGAAAGCGGATTGTACACCACCAACGGTGTGTTCTCACACCAGCTCGTGTTCAGACATGAGGCTACACCGCCTACCGCATTGTTCAGCGTACGCGAGAAGTCAAGCTGGTTAAGCACCTGGTCGTTTACAGAGTATTTGTATGCCTGGTTTATGCATGTTCCCGGGATGTCGTCATGAAACTGATGCCATAAAAGACGTACCCACGCGTCGTCTATGGTTTTCTTCTGATAAGGCAACGTGCCGAGCCAGTCAGCCATGACCGAAGCCTTTTCCGTCGCGTCGGCAAGCAGTTCACCCTTTCGCATCCAATATTTCAACATGGTGCGCGACGTATATCCTCCCACTCCATGAGCCCTCATGGGCAATCCGTGTTCTATAGTGGGAATCTTGTCATATCCCATATGAAAAATCTGGTCGAGCATTTCAGTTGTCGAACCGAGCGAGACACTTAACGGACCGTCACTGTCCACACTTCTTGACAGCCAGTCGGCAGTCTCTTTGTCGAGCCCTCCTCCCCTGTCGCTCCTCGGACCTACATATTTTATAGTCGCAGGAATGCCGTAAGAGTCAATGTTGTCAGAAACCTCATTCTGCATCTGTGTGTCATAAGACATATCCTTTCTGAACTCCTCATGCGCGTCATAAGGATTAAGTTTCAGCACAGAAAGCAATTCTGAGCCGTCGGTTCCTATCCATCTTGCAAACCGCGGCAGCTTATTGTATGCGTAAGCCGAGTTCCATGAAAGCTTCTGGCTATGGAAATACTTCATGCCGCAGTGCGACGCGACCGTAGGCAGAGACCACGGGAAACCGAAACAGTCAGGAAGCATTATGTCGCGTCCTCCTCTCACTCCGAACTCGTTGCGGAAGAAAGTCTGTCCATACAGGAAATTCCTTATCAGCGACTCAGCCGACCCGATGTTTACATCATTGGCATCGACAGAGCCTCCAGCCACATGCCACTTGCCGTTCTTTATATATTCCTTCAGACGGTCATAACTGTCAGGATAATATTCCTTTGCCCACATGTATTTTATGGCTCCCTCAAAATTGAACTCGAAATTGGGCGACGCCTTGTCCTCAAACCGATCGAAAGTCTGCTCCAGCGTATTCTTTATATACTCGCCTATCGTCTCCTTAACGGTCCAGTTCCATTGCGTGTCCAGATGTGAGTTTGATATGAAGAACAACTTCCTGTCAGCCACTTCTGCGGGTACGGGCTCGTCACTTGCGGTAACAGCCATTATCGCAACCGACGCATCTTCGCTCAGCAATTCTGCTGTAATGGACGATACTGCCTTATCCGTGTCCGTGACAGATACCGCATTCTCGAACAAAGCGTGGTTGTAATTTTGGTCAATGTTTCCCGATTTGTCTATTCTTCCCAATTGCCAGAAAGCCGTGCCGTTGCAGTCCGCTGTCTCACAATTGCTTATCGTCAGACGCTGTGTGTCGTCAGACGTCCCGTCAGAATAGTTTACTGTAACTGAGAGCTCGGCGTTTCCGACACCGGATGTGCCGAGAATCCACAAACTTCTTGCAGATTGCGGCTCGTTGAAATCTATGGTTATGCTTCTTCCATATTTCAACGCTGTCTGGTCGTTTACTATCGATGACAGGCAAAACGCGCACTTATCATTGAAGTCATTAAACCTATACGGCACATCAGAAAACAGTCCCCTAATTTTTTCCGGCAGACCTCCCCTCGCAGTCCTATTATCGGAATAAAAACACCATCCGTCATCAAGAAACGAGTCATTGCCGTCCTCGTACGGTGTCAGTACAATGTCCGCATTATACCCTTTTAATCCTACAGGAACATAAGAGGCTGATAACAATAACGGGACACCAAATAGTAATAAAGTATGTAAAGCCCTTTTCATATTAGTAATTTAGTAAATAAAAAACGACATATATATGTATAAAAACAATCCCGGGCTTTTTGTTGAAAATACTGAGGATATTTATCGTTATTTAACGATAAACGGGACGTATTTCAAAACGTTAACAATTGAAACACTGAAAAGACGAAAATAAAACAATGATAACTTATAACCTATGGACAAGAACGACAGTGCGATGTCGTCACACCCACTCAAAATTATCCTTACCTGCCCCTATTTCGAAATGCAGTTTCACAATACCCAAATCCATACTGGTATAGCCCACCATAGAAAAAAGGCGTCTGGCACATACACAATGCCTGCCGTCTTTCACTCCCGCATATTCAATGTAGAACTTCTGCTGATTCACAGCCGTAGGAGCCTTCAGTGCCGCGCGCACTCCTTTCTCAAACCATTCGGGCGTGGAAACACCCGCGTTGCTTACATCCTCCACGCTTTTGCATTTATGTTTCCTGCCCGCATCGTCAGGATAACCGAGCGAAATCATGCATGCCACCTTCTCTTCAGAATCCAGAGCGTAAGCTCCTTTCACCTTCCTGTATGACAGACCAGCCCAGCATGTACCAAGTCCAAGCTGCTGAGCCAGCAGCACAATCTGCTCACCGTAATAGCCAACACGCTCATCCAAATCGTCTGCCCTGCGTCCCGCCATTACAATATAATTCTCTACACCCGAGAACGAACCGTAAGCCAACATGCCGCTGAACCCTTTCCTCTCATTGAGCACAAGCTGTATGTGGAGGTTTCCCTTACTGTTGCACTCGTCTATCTTAGCCTGCAGACAGTCAACGACCTCACGCTCCAATGGTCTGCTGATGTAACGTCGCACACTGTGGCGCGCGTCTATTGCTTCTAATAATGTAATCATATATAAATACTTATTTACGCATTGTTATACCCTTTTGGTAAAAAAAACAGTGCCAGCGAGGGCAATGGGAGCTTGCTCACTTATTGCCGAGCGTAGCCTGTTTTCTGCTAGAACATAATTTTAATCAGAAATACATATCATTTATAATAGTATTGCAAGATTAGTGAAAAAATTCGAGATAAACGCAATTATACATATGAAAAACATAGGCATTATCATTAAAAAAATACTCCGCTTATGGATAAGAAACCGATCAGAAAAGCTGCTTTTGCGCGTTTCACCCAAGATTTACAGTCTTTGCCACAGTTATGTTCTCGAAAAAACAACATGCGTTTATCGCATTAAAAGAGACGGTATCCACCTGAGAAAACGTATAAAAAAGAGGATTCTCAAGTGGCGGAGACAAAATAGCCGCTCCGCACAATATGTATGAACGGAAAGGAATATACGTATAGCGTCAAATGGCTGAGAATCGTGCAGAAGCAGACACACATCCGACTGACTGCTTATACGCGAGTTTTAAAGCAACGATACACGGGTTTTAAAGCAACAGCACAGCACACTGAATATCAGCGAATTACACGAACTGTATCAGTAAAGTCAACTTTCCGCGCTACAGAAAAGCCCCTTCCGTCGAACGGGAAAGGCTCTATGAGAGCGTGAAAAAGCCCGTATGGCATGCCGGAACAGTCTTTTCCGAGCCGGTATATTTCATCTATGACAGAGGAAACAGCACCCGACTGTTCACGAAAAGAACAGAATCCGTGCGTTCTGTATGAACAACATCGCATCATATGCGGTTTGTTGTGATATCCGTAATAGAAAATACAGCATGAACGGGATGGATGTATCCGTGCATTACATCTGTTTTGTTGAAAAATTTTGTCAATATTTTTTACTTCACACATAGCCTTCACCACCGATTCAAATCAAGACCCCACAGCCTCGGATTGCAATATATACAGTCTTGCCAGACTCCACTTTTTCCACGTATCCCCATACATTCCTTACGCCACACAGCCTTTCTCACAGACGACGGCAGGCATGACCGCGACAAAACTGCACATAAAGCACGTCTCTGCAACATAAATCCACAGCTGGTCGACGAAACCTGTTAGCGTTTCTATTGAGTAATTGAATTTACTGTAATGAGAAAATTAACAACATATGGAATCGTCATAACAATCCCTTTGTACTTGGAAGTTCGTAATGGAATATGTCACGTCTTACAGCCATCCTTACAGCTCTTGCAAAAGCCTTAAATACACCTTCTATCTTGTGATGTTCATTTATACCCTCCGCACGTATTTCAAGATTCATCTTCGCAGTATCGCTAAGACTCTTAAAGAAATGAAAGAACATCTCTGTAGGCACATCACCGATCTTCTCTCTATGGAAGTCGACGTGCCAGTTTATCCAAGGTCTTCCTCCGAAATCCAAGGTTACAAGACACATGCAGTCGTCCATTGGAAGACAATATCCATATCTCTCTATTCCACGCTTATCCCCCAAAGCCTTAAGCAGACATTCCCCTATGGCAATTGCCGTATCCTCAATTGTATGATGTTCGTCAACATTCAAATCTCCGTGAGTATGTACGGTAAGATCCATCATACCATGCTTGCCTATTTGCTCCAGCATATGGTCGAAAAAACCTAAGCCTGTCGTTATGTCACACTTTCCGGTTCCATCAACATTAACACTCACATAAATGTCTGTTTCACGCGTCTTTCGTCTGTATTCCGCAATTCTTTCTCCTGCAAACAGAATTTCCGCGATTTTATCCCACGTTATACCATTATTGCCCAATATAAGAGCCTTACATCCCAAATTCTCTGCAAGCATCCTGTCGGTATCACGGTCACCTATTACATAACTGTTGCCCAAGTCATACTCCGGGTTGTGCATATACTTTGCCAACATCCCTGTTCCGGGCTTGCGCATAGGAGAGTTGTCCTCAGGGAAATGCCGGTCAATCAGCTGCTCGTCAAATACAATTCCCTCCCCTTCCATAGTTTTCATAATGAAGTTGTGTACAGGCCAGAACGTCTCTTCAGGAAAGGACTCAGTTCCCAATCCGTCCTGATTGCTTACCATAACCAACCGGAAATCAAGCCTACTGCATATAAAAGAAAGATTACCTAATGCTCCTTTTACAAATTTCAACTTGTCAAATGAATCTATCTGTTCATCTGCCGGCTCTTCTATCAATGTTCCGTCACGATCTATGAACAAGAGTCTTTGCGGTTTCATTCAATTCAATGTTATTCTGTTTTGTTCTTATTCGTACTTCTATACGTCCATATACATAATACATTACAAAAAACATCCACATACTGATGTATAATGCAATAAAATAAACCACGACACTCACAATATAGTCCAATATATTGAAGTATTCAGGCAGACCGTTCGGGTCTCCTATAGTCAAGCCATATGCGTTATTCTGAAACGCAATGTACATTACAGAACGGGGCATTCCTATCACCACATATAACACCGCAACTATAATGGCACATAATACCAGAACCAGAGCAATAAATCCCCAATATCTCCATCCGTTACGATATGCAGCACCAAAAACAGACCATATTCTTGATTTTGACTCAAACAGATATTTCATCACAGAATAACATAGAGGAATGGCTGCAACAACAGCCAACACCGTGAGCACTCCCATGCAGATGGCATAAACTGTATCAATATGCTGCGGAGACTTCCCGTTCCCGAGCAATAAAAGTATTACTGTCCCTGCAACAATCATTATAACCGCAAAAATGAAAGCCAGAATCGTCATCGACAAGACAGCCTGCAAACAATATATATAATTGCGTTTGCGTGATTCTTCATTAAGTAGTGACATAACGGATGTTCCAAGCCAGCTTACGGCAAATATTGATGGAATCAAAAGCACAAGCTGCATCCATGGCAATGCTTCAAAGAATACAGAAACACTGATTACTGCCGAACATACCAAAGCTGCCAGCCATGTTCTGCGGAATATTGTTGCAAAATTATTAAACATCAGTTCATAAGCTGAATGTATACAGCTTGAGTAACTGCGATCCTTATATAAAAAGTTCTCTATCATAAGTCGAATTTAAGTTGTTTCCTTCTGAATTCAGAACATATTATTGCCGTTGCAACCGCGACATTAAGACTGTCTGTCGCAGCTCTCTCTGGAGGATAGTTAGGAATAAGCAGCCTGTTGCTTATTTTTTCACTTAGTACCCGCGATATTCCATTGCCCTCGTTACCCATGACTATCAGTCCGTATCCGGAGAGTTTCTGTCCGTATATACTGTCACCGTCAAGAAAGGTTCCATACACAGGGATATCAGACGGTAAACTGTCGATGAATTCGCAAAGATCCGTATATAATACATTTACTCTTGCAATGCATCCCATAGTAGCCTGAACTACTTTCGGATTATAGACATCCGCCGTACCGCGACTGCATATTACGTCCGTTATTCCGAACCAGTCCGCTATACGTATTATTGTACCGAGATTACCAGGATCCTGAACATCATCCAAAGCCAATGCAAGATTCCGTCCGACATCATCGGTTCTGAAATGGTTTTCCATCTTTTTGAATACAGCCAGAACCTCCTGAGGATGTTGCAGGAAGCTCACCTTACGGAGTTCCTCATCGCTCACCTCAATAATCTCGCTTCCCGTATTCTCACAACTGTGCCGGTTGACCTTCAACCATTCTGTTGTAGCCACAATCATCCTCGCCGGCATGCGCTCAAGTAAATCGCCCACCACCTTAGGACCTTCCGCAACAAATGCATTTTCGCTATTGCGGTTTTTCTTGAGTCCAAGCGACTTGATATATTTTATTCTTGATTTGCTTATCATTATTTTACATACAACAAGTCCACGCCTCTTTATACACGGATATTAATATAAACAATATTACAATGGGCACAGACGCGATCTCAGACAAAGACAATGCAAACGGGAGGAAAGGAATGCTTGCCTTCTATTTCCTGAGTGCTGCCTTATCTTATGCAAAGATAGCAATATTTATCAATTATTTCGTAACTTTGCAGACAAATTAAAGCATATTGAATATAATTAAACACATATCATCCCGACTCATACACACACACGTATGCGCCCTGTTTTTTTTCAGCGCGGCAGCTATCCTCATGTGTGCATCATGCTCGTCCACAAAGTTCGTACCTGATGGCAAATATCTGCTTACAGACGTCAAGATAGAAAGCGATGACAACAGCATCAACACATCCCAGATGGAACCTTACGTAAGCCAGCAGGCCAACACAAAATGGTTCTCATTGTTTGAGATTCCACTTGGCACATACAACCTGTCAGGGCGTGACACCACAAAATGGATTAATAAGATACTGAGAAGACTTGGAGAAAAGCCGGTACTGTTCGATACGCTAAAAGCAGACATGTCACTCAAAAACCTTCGCACTGCAATGCAGAACATGGGATATCTGCAGGCTGATGCGAAATTGACGACTACAGTAAAGGACAAAAAGATAAAAGCCATCTACACATTGTACCCCGGCAAACCATATTTCATCGGAAACATCGAGTATGACATCCTCGACAGAGACATCGCAGACATTCTTGATATGGACAATGAGGCTAACCGGGGACTAAAAAGCGGCATGCTATTTTCAATAGACAATCTGGAGAACGAACGCAAAAAGATAACAAAAATATTATCTGACAGCGGATACTATAAGTTCAACAAGGACTATATCATTTACGAGGCTGATTCCACCAAAGGCAACGACTCTATTGACGTTAAGCTGAAACTGATGAAATACAGGGCAGACAGCAAGAGTCCCGAAAAGAACCACAGCCGATATTACATCAACAAGGTGACATTCACAGGAGCTGATGGAGGAAACATAAAACTGAGACGCAGCGTCCTCGATGACAATCTTGCAATAAGGGAAGGAACACCGTTCAGCGAACACGACCTGCAGAAGACCTACAGCAATTTTGCAAGACTTCAAGCTGTGAAATACACAAACATACAGTTTGAGGAACTTCCGGACACATCTCTATTGAACTGCAACATACAGCTGAGTACCAACAAACCTAACACAATATCATTCCAACCGGAAGGCACTAACACCGCAGGCAATCTGGGAGCCGCGGCATCACTGACATATGAGAACCGTAACCTTTTCCGCGGCAGCGAACTGCTCAGCATACAGCTGCGCGCCGCATTCGAGGCAATAACCGGTCTGGAAGGCTACAAGGCAGAAGACTACGAGGAGTATAATATTGAAGGAAAACTTATGTTTCCGCGCTTTATCGCACCGTTCCTTTCCGACAACTTCAGAAAGAACAGCAACGCACACTCCGAGCTGTCTGTGAGCTACAATCTTCAGAACCGCCCCGAATTCCACCGGAGAGTCTTCACATCCGCATGGACATATCATTGGAACGCTCCGAAGCATAACTCCACCTACCGTTTCGATCTCATTGATCTCAACTATGTGTACATGCCATGGATATCGGAAAAATTCAAGGAAGACTATCTTGATGACGACTCAAACAGAAACGCCATCCTCAGATACAACTATGAGGACCTTTTCATAATGAAGATGGGATTCGGCATGACTTACAATAACGGTGTGCATGCCATAAAGGCAAACATCGAGACTGCCGGAAACCTGTTGGGCGCAATATCCGGCATATCAGACTTCAAAAAAAACGGCGATGGACAATACACCTTATTTAATATAGCATTCGCACAATATGTGAAGGCTGATTTCGACTACACCCGTCTTTTCACATTCGACTGGCGCAACTCACTTGCCCTGCACTTCGATTTCGGCATAGCATATCCGTACGGAAACAGTAAAATACTGCCATTTGAGAAACGTTACTTCTCCGGAGGCGCCAATTCAGTAAGAGGATGGAATGTCAGAGAGCTCGGACCCGGAAAGTTCAAGGGCACTGACGGACGCATTGACTTCATAAACCAGACCGGTGACATGAAACTTGACTTCAATATTGAATACCGTACCGCATTGTTTTGGAAATTCAACGGAGCGTTCTTCATTGACGCAGGTAATATATGGACACTACGCTCATATGCCGAGCAACCTGGAGGACAGTTTAAGTTCGACGAATTCTACAAGCAGATAGCCGTTTCATACGGTCTTGGCATAAGGCTCAATCTCGATTATTTCATAATGAGATTAGACATGGGAGTCAAGGCAATAAACCCGGCATATACAACGAAAAAGGAGCATTACCCTATAATAGATCCAAACTTCAGACGTGACGTGTCATTTCACTTCGCGGTAGGTCTGCCGTTTTAAGCACAACCGGTCAACATTCCGCACATACCGCTTTCATGTCTGACCGGATGCCCGACATCTCCATTCTGTACCGCCTGCACAATTCCGTTTTCCCGCTTTATGCTGTTTGGAACGCCACATTTACGAGAGAAGCGTCTACCCATCCGTGTAACAACAGCATTTGGGACTGATGAAGCACGATGTCATTTTGGTTAAAAGTCTGCTGACAGACAGTTTATATTCAAGTCCGGCATGCCTACTTTATAAATATTGTTAAAAAACAAGGGAACCGGCAAGTTTCCTTTCTCTCAAAGTGAGTATATCATTACAAATTAGTAAATTTGCACGATTTTTAATTATTTACATAAAGTCTAACTTTATTAATTCAAAACACTTATTATTAATTTTATGTCAGATTTAAAGAACGTACAGCCATTGGCAGACTTTAATTGGGACGAGTTTGAGAATGGCAGCAGTGCAAACGTCAGCAAGCAGGAACTTGAGAAAGCCTATGACGAGACACTGAACAAAGTGTCAGAGCAGCAGGTCGTAGAAGGAAAAGTAATCTCTGTTGACAAGAAAGAAGTTGTTGTTAACATCGGTTACAAGAGCGACGGTATCATCCCGGCTTCTGAATTCCGCTACAATCCGGACCTCAAGGTTGGCGACGTCGTTGAGGTTTACGTTGAAAACCAGGAGGACAAAAGAGGTCAGCTGATTCTCTCACACAAGAAGGCACGCCTGAGCAAGAGCTGGGAGCGCGTCAACGCAGCCCTCGACAACGAAGAGGTTATCCAGGGTTACATCAAGTGCCGCACTAAGGGTGGTATGATTGTTGACGTATTCGGCATCGAAGCATTCCTGCCGGGAAGCCAGATAGACGTTCATCCTATACGCGACTACGACGTATTCGTAGGCAAGACAATGGAGTTCAAGGTTGTCAAGATCAATCAGGAATTCCGCAATGTGGTTGTTTCACACAAGGCTCTCATCGAAGCCGAGCTTGAAGCACAGAAGAAAGAAATCATCAGCAAGCTCGAAAAAGGTCAGATTCTCGAAGGTACCGTCAAGAACATCACTTCATACGGTGTATTCGTTGACCTCGGCGGTGTTGACGGACTCATCCACATCACAGACCTTTCTTGGGGCCGCGTAAGCGATCCGCACGAGGTAGTAGCCCTCGATCAGAAAATCAATGTCGTTATTCTCGACTTCGATGATGAGAAGAAGCGCATAGCTCTTGGTCTCAAGCAGCTCACTCCGCACCCATGGGATGCACTCGACGCAGACCTGAAGGTTGGCGACCGTGTCAAGGGTAAGGTTGTAGTGATAGCAGACTACGGCGCATTCGTTGAAATCGCTCCGGGCGTAGAAGGACTCATTCACGTATCAGAAATGAGCTGGAGCCAGCACCTGCGCAGTGCACAGGAATTCCTGCACGTAGGCGACGAGGTAGAGGCAGTCATCCTTACTCTCGACAGAGACGAGCGCAAGATGTCTCTCGGCATCAAGCAGCTTAAGGAAGATCCGTGGGAGACAATCGAGGTTAAATATCCTGTTGGCAGCAAGCATACAGCAAAAGTACGCAACTTCACAAACTTCGGTATCTTCGTTGAACTTGAGGAAGGTGTTGACGGTCTGATTCACATCAGCGACCTCTCTTGGACAAAGAAAGTAAAACATCCGTCAGAGTTTACACAGGTAGGTGCCGAGATTGATGTTGTAGTTCTCGAAATAGACAAGGAGAACCGTCGTCTCAGCCTCGGTCATAAGCAGCTCGAAGACAATCCTTGGGACGCTTACGAGTCAATCTATACACCGGGTTCTGTACACAACGGAAAGATTACCGAGATGATGGACAAAGGCGCAGTCATCACACTTGATGAGGGCGGTGAGGGCTTTGCCACACCTAAGCACCTTGTTAAGGAAGACGGCACACAGGCACAGCTTGGCGAGGAGCTCCCATTCAAGGTTATCGAGTTCGTTAAGGATACAAAGCGCATCATCCTTTCTCACAGCCGTACTTTCGAGCAGGCTAAGGAAGATACAAAGCCGTCACGCAAGCATTCAGCAAAGAAAGAGGCTGCACCTGCAATAAACAATATTGCCGCAAGCACAACTCTTGGCGACCTTGACGCTTTGGCAGAACTGAAAGCTAAAATGGAAAAAGGCGAATAATCAATTCACCTTTATACGTAATACGCGCCGACCGTTGCGGTGATTCAGACGGTCAACGGTCTGGTGACAAGCAAAAAAAGATGCGGAAACTTCGGTTTCCGCATCTTTTTTATTATCGGCATAAAACATGTGTTTTCATAACGATATTGCCATTATACACATCTGAAATACACCCGTCTCTTATCTTCCACCTGAATATGCCGTAAGCCTTAATCCACATCCCGCACAGCTGTCAGCCTGTTTGTTCCCACTACTTACATAGATATGGCGGAATATGCCGGAAAAACCGCTATAAAAAATGACGGCAGCAGTGCGGAAGAAATATAAAGAGCTGACTATAAAACTTAAATGCATAATCAGCGTTCTAATGGCATATTGGGGTTAAAGGCATGCATATCGTCCGCCTGTCCGGCACCGGCAAATCAGAAAGACTGCTTACCGGAGCCCACCATTCTCAGCTCACCGCCATTGGCAGCTTTGAATCCGTTAAGAAAACTCCGCACATCCATACGCTTCTTTCCGGCTATCTGCAGCTCAGTTATCTCCACCCACTCGTCAGCAGCGGCTACATACAGTCTGCCGTGGTCTACAGACACATGCCCGAATGGCTCCTGACAAGCAGTGCCGGTACGCCGCGTTCCGTACACTTTCACGGTCAATGGCTTCTGCCCATCCACCTCCAAAGCAGACCAGGCTCCAGGATAAGGACTAAGACCGCGCACGAAGTCATAGACCCTCTTCGCCGTCTTACTCCAGTCAATCTCACATGTCTCCTTGAATATCTTCGGAGCCGGACAAAGCCCCAGCGTCTCGTCCTGAGGCTGGGAAGCGACATTTCCTTCAGTCGAAATGACCATATCAACAGTTTCCCTGCATATCTCGGCTCCAAGTCTCATAAGTCCGTCGTACACATATTCCACATCCGCGTCATCCGGAATATGAAACCTTTTCTGCATTATTATACGTCCCGTGTCAATCTCATGGTCAAGAAAGAATGTGGTGACACCCGTCTCCGTCTCTCCGTTTATCACCGCCCAGTTTATAGGCGCGGCGCCCCGGTATTTGGGGAGCAGTGACGCATGCACGTTGAACGTGCCGAATCTCGGCATAGCCCAGACTATCTCAGGCAGCATGCGGTAAGCCACCACCACCTGCAGGTCGGCTTTATATGCGGCAAGGCTCTCAACAAATGCAGGATCCTTCATCTTTACCGGTTGCAGAACAGGCAGTCCCACAGACAAGGCATATTTCTTCACCTCTGGCGGACAGAGCACAGAGCCGTGCCTGCCAACAGGCTTGTCGGGCTGTGTCACCACTGCCACAACATTGTATCCGCCCTCCACGAGACATTTTAGAGACTCCACCGCAAACTCCGGAGTACCCATAAACACTATACGCAAATCTTTTTTATTCATATCAAAACCGTTTGTTTTTGTAAATACACCAACCTCGTCCTGCCATGCCATACGCTTTTTCAGAGAACAGACAGTGACATTAAATATGAGGCATACATGCAGAGATAACGCAAGGCGGGAGGGAAAGAGAGCTTGCTCTTATTTGCCCGAGTGCAGCATATCTTATACAAAGATACTTCAAATAACACTATTAAACGAATATATATCCCCCCTTTTTAAAATCGCATTATAAATAAACATACGCAGACAACCTTTGTGAAAGAAATCCTATCAGCCATTGTTCATGTATAATTATTCATCCATGACAGTAAAAAATCTTTACAACCGTTTTTGATGAAACAGAGAATGAAGCGACCTAAATATACAAACCTACAAGAAAAACCAACCATCGGATGTGTCACAACACATTAATGAAACATGCGATAAAGCCTTTGCCGGGATGCAATACAGCCTTTTTCATGCAACAGAATAGCATGCATCAGAATGCGGAAGAGGCTTTTCGGGCAGACAGAAAAGGCTTTTCAACAAGCCGGAATACGTAAAATTTATCAACTGTAAAACATAAATCACTGGTAACCAGAGCATTATTAAAGTCTCTGAAAATCCATGGATTTGCGTTCATATTTACTTTCGTCCGGAAATAAAGCATATATACGAAGTTATCCTTAATAAATATGCATGACGCCATATGTAAATTTGCATAAACTTACAATTATTCAAACAGAGTATCACAAAAAATGATTATGAATACAGGAACCTTTTGCTACATTCTACATTTTTTATTATTTTTGTATAAGATAAACTGCACTCGGGCAAATAAGAGCAAGCTCTCTTGCCGCTCGTTTGCAATATCTTTGTATAAGATAAGCTACGGCTCGGCAGTATCAAGTCTGGTAAAACTCTGTTTTCCCGCCTTGCTGTTGCACTCGCCTTGCAATATCTTTGTCAAACAAAAAAAATAATTACAATAAAAATGACACAGGAAGATGACATTAAAAACGCCATTGACGTAATGCGCAAAGGCGGAGTGATTCTATATCCTACGGACACTGTGTGGGGAATAGGATGTGACGCTACAGACGAGAAAGCTGTGGCGAGAGTTTATGAGATAAAGAAACGCAACGATTCGAAGGCTCTCATTTGCCTCGTAGACTCCGACGCGCGCCTTCAGCGGTATGTCAGAAACGTGCCGAACGTGGCGTGGGACTTAATGGAACTTGCAACCAAACCCACAACAATAATATTTGATCAGGCTGTCAACCTCGCCCATAACCTCATAGCCGAGGACGGAAGCATTGCCATGCGCATCACAAAAGAACCGTTCTCAAAGATGCTGTGCTACAGATTCCAGAAACCAATTGTAAGCACAAGCGCCAACATAAGCGGTGAACCGGCAGCTCAAAACTACTGTGACCTGTCGCCAGAGCTGATCGACGCCGTGGACTATGTGTGCCATACACGCCGTCAGGAACACAAGCCGCACACACCGAGCAGCATCATAAAACTGACAAACGAAGGTGTCGTCACAATAATCAGACCTTGACCATACCGCCACACACTCCTACAGAGGATAACAGAATAAGCCAACACGAAAAATGAAAGCAATAAAAGCACAAACATTAAGAATAACCACAAACATACTTCACAACTGGAACAACCACGTATCAGAGAGGCAGATGACTCTGATACTTGCCTTCCTCATAGGATTCTTCGCGTCTGTGGCTGCTTTCATACTGCATTCCATAATCAAAGAGATACAATGGCTGCTGACATCTAAATTCACATTGGAGTCGTACAACTGGCTTTACCTTCTGTTTCCTGTCATCGGTATACTCATCACGATGCTGTTCGTGAAGTATGTCGTGAAAGACAACATCTCACACGGTATCACCCGCATATTATATGCCATCTCCACCAAACGCTCACACCTTAAAGCCCACAACTGCTGGTCATCGGTGATTGCCTCCGCCATAACCATCGGGTTCGGAGGTTCTGTAGGAGCAGAAGCTCCTATCGTGCTCACGGGCTCGGCGATAGGCTCTAATCTCGGGCAACTCTTCCGGATGGACAACAAGACGCTCATGCTGCTTGTGGGATGCGGTGCGGCAGCCGCCATCGCGGGAATATTCAAGGCTCCCATCGCAGGTCTCGTGTTCACGCTCGAGGTGCTCATGGTAGACCTCAGCATGGCTTCACTGCTGCCCATACTCATCTCGTGTGTCACGGCAACCTGCTTCACATACATATTCGTCGGAAGCGACTCGCTTTTCACATTCTTCCTTGACGACAAATGGACAATAGAACGCATTCCGGCGTGCATACTGCTTGGAGTGGCATGCGGACTGGTGAGCCTGTACTTCATACGTGCCATGGGAATGTGCGAGAACATGTTCAGCCGCATGAAAGACAAGCCATACACACGTCTGCTGACAGGAGGGGTGATACTCAGCTCGCTGATATTTCTCTTTCCGGTATTATACGGTGAAGGAAACAACGCCATAAACATACTTCTCAACGGAGAGACAGGCGCAGACTGGGAAAGACTGCTCAACAACTCGCTGTTCTACGGTCATGGCAATCTGCTAATACTCTACATAGCCCTCGTGATACTGACCAAGGTGTTTGCCACATCCGCCACAAACGGTGCGGGAGGATGCGGAGGAACATTCGCACCGTCACTGTTCATCGGAGGATTCAGCGGATTCCTTTTCGCACGACTGTGGAACATCAACGGCATAGGTGTTCATCTGCCTGAGAAGAACTTCACTCTCCTCGGCATGGCTGGAGTGATGGCAGGAGTGATGCACGCTCCGCTCACCGGCATTTTCCTCATTGCCGAGATAACAAACGGCTACAGCCTGTTCATGCCGCTTATCATTGTAGGCATATGCGCGGTAATGACAATCAGCATATTCGAGCCGCACAGCATCTATGCAATGCGTCTCGCAAAAGAAGGCAAACTGATAACCCATCATACAGACAAGGCGGCACTGACGCTCATGAGCCTTGACAGCGTGATTGAGAAGGACTTTGTGTCGGTGAATGCGGACATGTCGCTCGGACAGCTTGTCAACGTCATAAGCAAGAGCAATACGAGTTTCATACCGGTGCTCGACAATGCCGGGATATTGCTCGGTGAGATTGACATCACCAAGATAAGGCATATCATGTTCCGTACAGAACTGTACAACAGATTCACCGTCAGTCAGATAATGACACCAGTGGAGGCAAAACTGCTTCTGAACGACTCGATGGGGAACGTCATGAAGACCTTTGAAAAGGAAAACACAAGTTATCTGCCTGTTGTAGACATAAACAACCAGCTCATCGGATTCATCTCACGGACAAGAGTGTTCAGCATGTACAGGAAGATGGTGTCCGACCTATCGGATGAGTGACAGCCGGTTCCGGCAAAATATCTTTATCCCAAATCAGTCATTAAAACACCGATTATTCATTTGAAGTTTATTGTCAGCACTTCATACATCCAACGCGCTACAGCCGTCATTTTGGCTTACACGTTTTCATGTTGTAGCACGCTATTCTTCGATAAAAGCAGAAACCAATATGACTGAAAGCAGCAAGAAAATAAGAATGGAAGTCTTATGACCGATGCGGGTCAACCAGTAAAAAGGAGGTTAGACCGTCTCATGGACAGCCGACATTGAAAAAAGCGATGCGGGAAATGAATTGCACATCATCCCGCATCGCTTTTCTTAATTGTATATTGAATAATTACAATACTCTTATTCCGGGCGAATCTCTGTTGCCTTCAGCATCTCTGCCACATCGGCATTAATCTTGGCGGCAAAATCCTCCATAGACATCACGCTCTGCTCGCCCCCACCCTGCTTGCGCACGGCTACAGTTCCGTCTGCCTGTTCCTTCTCGCCTACAACAAGCATGTAAGGAATGCGTTTCATCTCGTTGTCGCGTATCTTGCGTCCTATCTTCTCATTACGGCTGTCGACAGTAGCACGCACGCCCTGATTGTCAAGATACCTGCAAACCTTCTTTGCGTAGTCATTGTATTTCTCGGAGATTGGCAGCACAGCCACCTGGTCGGGTGTAAGCCATAACGGGAAATGTCCAGCCGTATGCTCTATGAGTACAGCACAGAAGCGTTCCATTGATCCGAACGGCGCACGGTGAATCATGACCGGAGTCTTCTTCGTATTGTCCTCATCAGTGTACTCAAGCTTGAAACGCTGCGGCAGATTGTAGTCCACCTGTATCGTACCGAGCTGCCAACGGCGGCCTATGGCATCCTTGACCATGAAATCGAGTTTCGGACCATAGAACGCAGCCTCGCCATACTCAACCTTTGCCTTAAGCCCTCTTTCACGGCATGCTTCAATTATAGCCTGTTCGGCAGATGCCCATACCTCATCGGAACCGATGTACTTCTCATGGTCGTCAGGATCGCGCAGAGATATCTGTGCCTCCACGTTGTCATCGGTGAAGTTGAATGTTGAGAAAACAGTCTGGATAATGTCTATCACTCTCAGGAACTCGTCCTTCACCTGATCAGGACGGCAGAAGATGTGCGCATCGTCCTGTGTAAAAGAGCGCACACGTGTAAGACCGTGAAGCTCGCCGCTCATCTCGTAGCGATAAACTGTTCCGAACTCAGCAATACGTAAGGGCAGATCCTTATAAGAACGCGGCTTCCACGCGAACACCTCACAGTGATGCGGGCAGTTCATCGGTTTCAGCATATATTCCTCGTCTTCCTCCGGAGTATGTATAGGCTGGAACGAATCCTTACCATAATGTGCGTAGTGACCGGACGTGACATACAGGTTCTTGCTTCCTATGTGAGGAGTGATGACCTCCATATATCCATAGTTTTTCTGTATCTTACGCAGCATGTCCTGCAAACGCAGGCGCAGTTCCGTTCCTTTCGGAAGCCATATTGGAAGTCCCTTGCCCACACGCTCTGAAAACATGAAAAGCTCCATCTCACGTCCTATCTTACGATGGTCGCGCTTCTTTGCCTCCTCAAGCATGAGAAGATACTCGTCAAGCATCTTCTTCTTCGGAAACGTTATGCCGTATATACGAGTCATCTGCTCGCGCTTCGCGTCACCGCGCCAGAATGCTCCAGCCACACTCGTAAGCTTAATGGCCTTTATGGCACCGGTGCTCATGAGGTGCGGACCACGGCACAGGTCAGTGAAAGCACCTTGTGTGTAAGTGGAGATTGTGCCGTCCTCAAGATCCTGATCAATATGTTCGCACTTATAAGTCTGCCCGTCGGCATTGAATTCAGCCAATGCGTCAGCCTTTGTGACATCCTTGCGTACCACCGGCTCGTCTTTCTTTGCCAGTTCCTTCATCTTTGCCTCGATGGCGGGGAAATCGTTCTCGCTTATTGTAACACCCTTAGGAGGCATTACATCGTAAAAGAAACCGTTCTCTACAGCCGGTCCGAAACCGAACTGTATGCCCGGATACAGTTCCTGGAGGGCTTCTGCGAGCAGATGAGCCGATGTATGCCAGAAAGTATGTTTACCCTCTTCGTCTTCAAATTTATAAAGAACAAAATCAGCGTCCTCCAAAATAGGACGGTTGAGTTCCACTGTTTCGCCGTTTACACCACAAGATACCACATCACGGGCAAGAGCAGGCGAAATGCTCTCTGCAATCTGCAAACCGGTCACGCCTTGTTCGTATTCATGAACAACACCGTCCGGAAAAGTGATTTTTACCATAACAAATTAGTATTTAATCTTTTTATATTGCAAAATTAATATATATTCTTTCAATAAGAGACAATTACAGAATGATTTTTATCAACCTGTCTTCTTGTCTGCCTGCTGATATTTCTTTATCAGACTATAGGCATCATACAGACCGAGTTCACCGGCTTTGCTCAAATCGGCTATACCTGCGCTGACGTTCTTATTGTTTATATGTGCCAGTCCACGGTTGTAATATGCTTCAGCCAGATTCGCGTCGAGACGTATGGCTTCGGTATAATCGGCAATGGCTTTATCGTAAAGTTTGCCAGCCGCATACATGTTGCCACGGTTATAAAACAGATATTGATTGTCCGAATCGAGTCTGATGGCTTGATTCATGTCAGCCATTGCCCTCTCGGCTGCAATACGCACATCGGTACCTCCGGACACATTGAACTCATTCATCTTGGAAAGACAGAAGGCACGCTGCCAATAGCCGAGCGGTGACAGAGAGTCTATGGACAAGTATGTTGTGAGATCTGATACGGCAGCATCATAGTTCTGTAACGCAGAATAGACAACCGAACGAACCAGCACATCTGCCTTGACATCAGAGATGTTGCGTGAGGCGTCAATGCCGGCAGACAGACTGTCCACATATTCAAAATAACCTTGCGACGTTTTCTGATCGAGCTGGCGGGATATACAATTGACATAAATGTGACGTACGTCACGGGCATTGCTGTTGAACCGGTCTACTGCCGCAGAGAAAGCCTGATAGCTCTTCACACCATTGTCGTATGGCGACATAGCAAGGAAATACATCGGTCTGAACGACTGCTCCACAGAACGGTTCTGCACACGTCCGCGATAATCGCTCTCGTATTCATGCTCCACCTTGTTTTCATCGGCAACGACTATCTGATTGTATTTTTCAGGATCGATGTCACTTCTCTTACGCATCTGTTTTGTTTTTGACGCACTCCAGCGCGGCTGTTTGCCCTGATGCTTGTCCATCTGCGCCTTCAATATCTTGAACTCGTCGAGTTCAGCCTTTGCCGTCATCCCCAAACGCCGGTAGCAAGCGGCCCGCCGCGCAAGACCTGTCCAGAAGTTAGGAAACTGATTGATGACAGTGGTGTAGTCTTTTATGGCAGATTTGAGATCACCTGTACGGTCGTGCAGCAAAGCTCTGTTGAAAATAGCCATCACATTGTCCGGCTCCATCCTGATGACATAATCAAAATCTGTTATAGCCCTGTTGTCATCTCCAAGCTGCATGCCGAGCAATCCACGATTATATCTTGCCATGAAATTGTTAGGGTCAAGATCTATAGCCTTGTCATAATCAGCCATTGCTCCTCGCAGATTATTCAGATTGTATCTTGCCAGACCACGATTGACATAATTAGGGACATTCTGGGGCTTCAGGTGTATTGCCTTGTCCAGACATGCCGCAGCTTCGCTCCATTCCGAACGCGACAGCCCTATCATCGCCTTTGCCGACCATGCGTCCGCATTGTAGGGATCAATGTCAAGACTTTTACCGAGCCATTCATCAGCTTTTGTCGTGTCTTTTTGCATAAGGAAAACTTCAGCCTTAAGCGAATAAGACTTGGCGTTGGTTTTCCATCTGTTCACCATCGTATCAAGATCTGCCTGCGCCCGCTCATACTCCTTGTCTTCAATACGGCATAACGTACGGTTGTACCATACATTATAATTCCATGGATTGAACTCTAAAGATTTGTCGTAATCGGCTATCGCGCCCTTAAAATTTTTCTGGTTGATGCGGCATAATCCCCGGAGCTCATATATATCAGATATGTACGGATTCAAATTTATTGCTTCCGTCACATCCTTTTCCGCTCCTACAAAATCGTCAAGATAGAACTTAGCGACACCTCTGAAAAACCATGCGTCGTAAAGATATGGCTTGACATTGATAATCTGGTTGAAATACTGTATGGAAAGTACATAGTCTTCATAAAATAGAGCACTGCGGCCGGTCACCATCAGACGATCGGTATTGAACTGCGCAAATAACCCCAGCGGCAGAATCACCAATATGAAGAACAGTACTTTTCTCATCTCTTTGCTGGTTTTGTACGATATCCGCAACGATAACGTCCCTGCAACAAAGACTTCAACTTATTGCGTATGAGTTGTTTACGCATAGGAGAAAGGCGATCCACAAACATTGTCCCGTCAAGGTGGTCGAACTCATGTTGCATCACACGGGCAAGATAACCATCCACCCATTCATCGTGCATATTGAAGTCTTTATCCTGATATGTGACGTGTATGCGTTTGGGACGAGTTACGTTCTCATGTATTCCGGGAAGAGAGAGACATCCTTCTTCCATCGTGTCCTTAGGACCTTCGGTATCATATTCCACAATATGCGGATTTATATAAACCTTTTTGAAGTCCTTATACTCCGGAAAATCCTCACTCAGTACGTCAAGATCTATAACAACAAGGCGAATGTCAAGTCCTATCTGAGGCGCGGCAAGTCCCACTCCGTCACTCTCAGTAAGGGTTTCGAACATGTTTTCTATAAGAGTCTGCAAATCCGGATAGTCAGGTGTTATTTCCTGTGCTTGTTTTCTCAACACCGGATTACCATAAATATAGATAGGTAGAATCATCTAACTTTAGAAATAGAATTTTATTAAACCAGTTATAAACAGAACACCGTTTACCACTTTTTATCCTGTATGTAGTCCAAATAACTCTGTAAAATGATTGTGGCACTAATCTCGTCGACCAATGCTTTGTTACGCCGCGCCTTCCTGCCTATGCCACTGTCTATAATAGTCCTGTGGGCAAGCACAGAGGTGAAACGCTCGTCATATAGCTCTATCGGAATATTCGGAAAAGCCTTGCGCCATCTTTCAACAAACTGAACGACACGCGCATGGTTCTCACTCGGCTCACCGTTCATCTGCTTCGGTTCACCTATTACAATCCGCTCAACTTCTTCACGGCCTACGTAAGATGATAAAAAAGGAAACAAAGCGGAAGTGTCAACAGTCGCCAACCCATTAGGTATTATTTGTAATGGATCGGTAACTGCCAACCCCGTCCGTTTTTTTCCATAATCTATGGATAATATGCGAGCCACAATGAATTTATTTCTTAAAAAGCAACCATGCGTCCGGATACTTTGCACGGAACTGGTCGCGAGAGCTCACCGCATCTGATTTCAGATTGAATGTTGCGGAAACCACGCGGTAGAAATTGTTTGATGGATTATATACTATCTGTGCGTCGTATCCAGCCTGTTTCAAAGTGCTTTGCAAACCTTCGGCATTTGCCTTGAGAGAGAAAGAGCCGACAACAACGCTGTAAGCCTTCAGTCCGGCACCACTTACAAGAGTAACGTTCTCGGAACGGACCGGAGCATTATCTGTGTTGTCTACAACAGTTGTCTGCGCAACAGGTTTTTCTACGATAGGAGCTACCACTGGTGTCTCGGTCTGAGCCACTTCTGCCTGCTGGTTTTCCTGCTGTGCCTGCGCTTTCAGATACGCTTTTTTATAAGCACTCTCACTCGACTTACATCCTGTAAGCGCCAATGCGGCACATAGCCCGGCACACAAAACCACACTTTTTTTCATTTTCATATTAGTTATTAATTATAAATTCGTCAAGACTTAATATTGTGCGAAATTACAAAATATATTATAAGTATAAGAAGATTAGGCACATAAAGTTTGTTAAATGCCCAAAAGCGTGCCTTTTTAACAAAAAATGGCAATTAAAACATAGCATATTACACATCTTTTTTCTATATTTGCTCATAATTAGAATAACATTGTTGAATTAAAAACTTACGAAAATGAAAACACTTGGTTATATCGGCGCATTTTTAGGAGGTGCAATTGCCGGAGCTGCGCTTGGAATTCTTATGGCACCAGAAAAAGGCAGTGAGACTCGTACAAAAATAGGAGATGCAATAGACGATTTCTGCAAGAAACACAACATCAAGCTAAGCCGCAACGAGGTTGAGGATCTTGTTGACGACATCAAGGATGCAACAGAAAGGGTCAACGGATAAACTGTCAGTATGTTTTCAAGTGATAAGAACATAGAAACCATAGGACAGCTTATTGAAGCGATACGTCATTACATCGGGCTTCAGACAAAATACGCGAAGCTCGATGTAATTGAAAAGATAGTACAGCTGCTTACAGCTTTTGTGATGATGATTACACTTGCTGTTTTGCTTATGCTTATGCTTATCTACGCATCGTTTGCCGCTGCGTTTGCCCTGCAGCCTTTCATAGGTGCGGCAGCCGCATTCTGTGTTGTTGCGGGAACATATTTTATCGCACTGATATTATGCTTCGCTTTCAGAAAGCAGTGGATTGAGCGTCCGTTGGTTAAATTTCTGGCAAGTATATTAATGCAAGAATGATACTATGAATGTAACAGATAAGAATACACAGACATTCTGTTCTTTGGCTGACATACGTGCCAGAAAGGACCAACTGCGGAATGAGATTTATGCAGATGAAGAAAAGATATCCTCCTTATGGAGTAATTTGTTTTATAAAAAGGAATCACAGGAACCGGCAACTCCGGTACAAAGAATGTCTAACATGATTAACATGGGAGCCGGACTGATAGACGGCATTATCCTTGGATGGAAAATATACAGAAAGTTCAAGGGCAACCGTCCTTTATTATTCAAAAAGAAGAAACGTTAATTGTCATACCATCGTATGCAAGATATACACCGGCAGGAAGCATGGCAGAAGCCTCTGCATATAATCCTATATGATGGCAGACATGTGTAAGAAACACTTCCTCTGCCCTTATTTTATTAGCAAAATTCACAGCATCTTTCACCAACTGATGTGAATGATGTTCCTTTGAAAACCGCAAGGCATTGACAACAAGTTTCTTTACACCAATAAGTTTTTCCAGCTCAGAATCATCTATTGTTTTCATGTCTGTGATATACGCAAAATCAGAAAAGCGATATCCTAATATCGGCATCTCACCATGCATGACCTTTATTGGCTGAACACTTATATCACCTATTCTGAAAGTATCGCCTGGTTTTATTACATGCAAATTTATTAACGGCACACCAGGATAAAGATTATCACCAAAACAGTATGGCATAATGCGCTTAACGCATTCCGATGTTGCATTGTCAGCATAAATGTTAATAGCTCCGAATACACAAAACGGGCGCAAGTCGTCCAAGCCTGCGATATGATCATAATGACAATGAGTAAGCAGTACAGCATCTATACGACCAAAAGGGAAAGGGAGCAGTTGCTCTCGTATGTCCGGACCACAATCAATAAGCACTCGGGTGGAAGATGTCTCCAACAGCGCAGCACTGCGCAAATGTCTGTCACGAGGGTCAGTACTATGGCACACCTTACAATTACAGCCCAATGAGGGTACTCCACCTGACGTTCCGGTCCCAAGCAGTGTGACTTTCATAATTTTACAAATAATTGAAACTACCGTATAATATTAACCTCCGGGAAAATCTCTATACCAAATCTTTTATTTACATCTGAACATATTCTTTCGCAAAGAGCGAGAATCTCTTCTCCCGTAGCTCCACCTCTATTTACAAGCACCAGAGATTGCTTTTCATAGACTCCGGCGTTTCCAAGCGAACGACCTTTCCATCCGCATTGCTCGATAAGCCACCCTGCAGGTACTTTAACACGTCCGTCACCCAAAAGATAATGAGGCATATTCTGATATTCCGCACTTAAAGCTGAATATTTTTCCATGCTTATAATAGGATTAACGAAGAAGCTGCCCGCATTTCCAAGAATGCCCGGATCTGGCAATTTAGCATTTCGTATGGAAATTATGGCGTCTCTAAGGCATCTTGCGGTAGGATTGTCTATCCCGTTTGACGACAAAAAAGACTTTATGTTGCCATAGTCCAACTTAGGTTCAAATTTCTTGGAAAATCTGTACGTCACATATGTTATTATATAGCGGTTTTTCCATTCATGTTTAAATTTACTGTCTCTGTAACCATAACAGCAATCAACAGGAGAAAACTCACACGTCTCTCCCGTCATAACGTCCACAGCCTCAACATTCACAATAAGATCCTTCACTTCAGAACCATAAGCTCCTATATTCTGTACTGCTGAAGCACCGACTTCTCCAGGTATGGCTGAAAGATTTTCAGCTCCATACAAACCTGTTGACACTGCATAATCAACAACATCATCCCACACTTCTCCTGAGCCACATCTCAGACAGGCTGTATCCTCATCTCGGATAAGCTCAATACCTTTAATTCCTGAATGAAGTATAGTACCCGGGAAGTCGCCTACAAACAAGACATTGCTGCCTCCGCCCAAAATAAGCATAGGTTTGTCAACAATATCTCTTTGTGACGTAATCTCGCGCAAGTCATCAATTGTGCTGAATTCCAAAAACCTTGCACATTTGACATTCATGCCAAATGTATTATGTCTAAGCAGATTATAATTACAAGAATCTTTTATCATACTATCAGCTTTATTAGCATCCACTTTCCGTCTTTCTTACGGAAAGTAAGTTCTGTCTCAAGTCCATTGGATATACCACGTATAACGAATATCCTCTGATTTCTGTCAGCCCTTGCCTCACAGTCATACTGAATGTTATAAATCACACCGGCAGGAAGTTCAGGAGCAAATGACAACCATTGTTCTGGTGCAAGAAAGCCACTTGTTATATTAAACTCGTCATCAGAACTTGGAGCGGAAAAATCCAACGGGTCATTTATACTGTTAAGCTGGAAAACAGAATCGGTCGCAAATTTTCCATAAAAGCGAAGGAATGAAGCATTCCGGTTTTTCCGTATTCCCTCATACTTTATGGATGTCATCGTCCAAAGTCCGTGCATCTTGTCAAAAAGATACTGCTTAACCATATTGCGTTTAAGATATATCTTTTCCACTACCACATGATGAATCGTAGTGTCTTTCACAACATCCATCTGCCTCAAATCGTCAAATATCAACGTATAATAATCCTGGTGCATAAAGAAATGTTCGGTTTTCCAAGCCTTCGACTTTATAAAAGTTGTATCTCTACGGATTACCGGCAGGGGGAATCTTATACGTTTCTTCTGCAATCTACTGTTGGCTGCAAAGTTAAAAAAGAAGTCGTCAAACAGCTCATCAGCAGCTCGTGGCATTGGAGTTTGCGCAATAATTGTTTCCATCGTATCAGTCGCCGTTGTGTCCACAGTCAAAGAATCAACAATAGAAACAGAATCTGCCGTAATGTTCTTTTTTTCAGAGCAGCCCATTGAAGAAAAACATATTACACTGGCTATTAATGTCAGTATAATAAAAACAACACTTCTTTTCATATACATAGTTCAGGCATTGCCATTCCTCAAATTTTTAGCAAAAGTACAACTTTATTTCTATATATTTCTTATTCTAAGCTAAAAATATTACCTTTGCAATGATTTAAAAAGTCAGGCATGATATTATAATGAGCCAAAGCACCCTTTATGAGCCACAATGCCTGTCTGCAACAAGCGACATACAAAATCAACACAATAACTATGATATTGGACAAAATAGACCAACTTATTATCGAGATAGGCAATCTTTCAGCAAAAAACGCAGAAGAAATAGAATCTCTGCGTCTGAAATATCTCGGCAAAAAAGGTGAAATAACCAACCTTATGGCTGATTTCAGAAATGTTGCACCGGAAGATAAAAAGACTGTTGGAATAAAAATAAACGAGCTTAAGCAACTTGCCATACAGAAAATCAATGAGTTGAAAGATAACGCAGATACAGGCAATGACACATTAAATGATATAGACCTGACACGTTCCGCCTATCCGATACAACTCGGAGCGCGCCATCCGCTGACAATTACAAGGAACAAGATCATAGATATTTTCCAGCGCATGGGATTCAGCATTGCAGAAGGACCGGAAATAGACGATGACCTGCACGTTTTCACAAAGCTGAACTTTGCCGCAGACCATCCTGCGCGCGACATGCAGGACACGTTCTTTATCGAGACAAACAAAGAAGATGTAACAAAAAACATAATTCTTCGTTCACACACATCCAACGACCAAAGCCGTGTGATGGAACATCAGCAACCGCCGATTCGTGTGATATGTCCGGGAAGGGTTTACCGCAATGAAGCCATATCGGCACGCGCACATTGCTTTTTCCATCAGATAGAAGGTCTTTATATTGACAAGAACGTATCGTTTACAGATTTAAAACAGGTTCTCTTAACATTTGCGAAAGAACTGTTTGGAAACGACACGCGTATCCGTCTTCGTCCGAGTTACTTCCCTTTCACAGAGCCAAGCGCCGAAATGGATATATCTTGTCATATCTGCGGAGGTAAAGGCTGCGGCTTCTGCAAGCACACCGGATGGGTTGAGATTCTCGGATGCGGAATGGTTGACCCCAATGTACTTGAAGCATGCAACATAGACAGCAAGGTTTACAGTGGCTATGCATTCGGATTAGGCGTAGAACGCATAACGAACCTGAAATACCAAGTTGCGGATTTGAGAATGTTCTCAGAAAATGACGTACGCTTCCTTAATGAATTTGAATCAGCCAATTGATTTATTTCTATTTGGGTCAATAAAGCTGTATAATATGCTGTATGATGACTTGAATTTTTCATAAAATAATTATACAATGTTGCATGAGAGTAGGATTTTTATTTACACAATTCATATAAGTTGACTGTAATATCCATTCCCATGCAACTAACATTTATAGTATATAATTTACTATATACATCTCTTATATTTACACCTGACGACATGCTCCTTAACAAAAGCATGCGATATTATAGAGACAATCCTACATCTGCCTGGCATAGTAGGATTAATAAAAAAGCATGACATATAAAGTTTAAGATGAAATTGAAATATATCATATTTATATTTTTTACTTATTATATATGCCAGTACGCTCAGGCACAGACAAGTGATTCGCTTGTAGTAGACGAACTACGCAACTCTGGTGTGAAATTCTCTCAAAACAACAGCATAGTGTTATTGATGAGTGGCCAAGAGAAATTCGACGACATGTTCAAGGCTATAAGGCAGGCGAGAAGCAGCATTCATCTGGAATATTTCAATTTCCGCAATGATTCCATTGCCGGTCTTTTATTTAACCTGCTTGCAGAAAAAGCATCAGAAGGTGTCGAGGTAAGAGCTTTGTTTGACAGCTTTGGAAACGCTTCCAACAACAGACCGCTTCGCAAACGTCATATGAAAGCGATACGCAATAAAAACATCGAAATATATGAATTCGATCCGATACGTTTCCCGTGGATTAACCATGTGTTTCACAGAGACCACCGCAAGATTGTTGTTATCGACGGTAAAATCGCATATACAGGTGGTATGAACGTTGCTGATTACTATATAAACGGTACAGAACAGGTTGGAGAATGGCGTGACATGCATTGCAGGATAGATGGAGACGAAGTAAACACGCTCCAAGCCATTTTCTTAAAAATATGGAACAAAGTCACAGGACAGAACGTTCACGGGGCACAGTATTTCAGAGGATGTTTCCCTGCGACTTATTTCAAAGGCTTGAAAGCGGATACATGCTCGACAGCCGGTAAAAAAATGGTGGGAATAATAAACCGTGAACCGCGTATAAGCAACAAGATTATAAGAACGTTCTATGAAAGTGCGATAAACAACGCTAAAGACAGTATAAAGATTATCAATCCATACCTGACTCTGAATAGAAAGCTTAAGAAAGCATTACGCAATGCGATAAAGCGCGGAGTGAAAGTTGAGATAATGGTATCGGCACACAGCGACATACCATTAACTCCCGACTGCGTTTTCTACAATGTTCACAAACTTATGAAACATGGTGCCGATATATACATTTACAAACCGGGATTCCACCACACGAAGGTCATAATGGTTGACGGACTTTTCTGCACCGTAGGCAGTGCCAACCTTAATGCGCGAAGCCTGAATTTTGATTTTGAGGAAAATGCGGTCATCGTAGACAAGTGCACCACGAAAGAATTGTCTGACATGTTCGACAATGATAAAAAGGAATGTTTCAAACTCACCCCTCAGACATGGAATAAATTCAGGACAGACTGGCAGAAATTTGTCGGATGGTTTGCCCATCTGCTCACTCCTTTCCTTTGATTGTCATATGCTGTTTATATCCACGTAACCGTGCATGACAGCATATGCGGTCAGTGATGCGACGCTTTTCAGATTAAGTTTTGTCATCACATTCTTACGATGTGTTATAACTGTAGAGATACCGATATTCAGTTTGTCAGCTATTTCCTTATTGATAAATCCCTTCACAATCAATGACATCACCTCAATCTCCCGTGCAGACAAGACACAATGATGGAACTCGCTTTTGCCTTCTGCCGGAAGATTCCTGCCTTCGGCATGAGCATAGTGCTCAAGAGACAGGAGCGCTTTCAGCAAATGACTCTCAGAAAGGCTCACGCATATATTGTGAAAGCCTTCCGACAATACGGAAGGCTCAGTGATATGAGACAATACAATAGTCTTTTTCTTATGTAACACAAAGAAAGCCTTATGTTCCAGAACAACGTTCACGCTAACGAAATAATGAAAATAATGTTCCGGTCTGTTTGCCTCCAACTCTGCAAACGACCTGAATGTGTCCACATCCATTATAGGCATGACATTTTGCAGCATGTCTTTAAGACCGATACAGGCAAATGTATTTGAATCAACTATTGCGACACAAGGCTTTCCCATAATAAAACTCTACTATCAATATGTGTTCTATCGCCAGAAACGATAAGTTATATCCGTGAAATCCTCTCCCGACACGCGCTTATAAAGGCGCTGGTTTGTCGTCTGTTTTTTCAGACAGCCCAGATGTTTTATATACGGACCCACTTTTATATAGTCGAAATCCGTTTTCCTTATCTTGGAAGATATTCTCGGTCTTCCGCTATACCACGCTATCTTATACTGAGGATATTCGCGATGCATAAAACTTGCCAGCACATTCACATATTCCGGTTCCGCGTCACCGCCCATAAAGCAGATGCACGTGATGTCATTTCCATATTCACGGATGAATTTCTCAAGTACAACCGGTGTCAATGCAGTGCCGGTATCCTGCCATAGATAAGTGCTGTGGCATCCCGGACAACGGCAAGGACAGTTAGATATGTTTATCGAAAGCGTCACCTCATCCGGGATTTCCTGAAACACTATGCCGTAATTTATATATTTAAGCATCTTCCGCAATTATCCGTTACCTAAACATCATGCCTCAACCATTCTGTCCTTTTCCGCATAATATCTGCGTCCAGCCTCCTGCTGGCGTGCCTGCGAGAAATTGCTCACCCGCTTGAGATAGCCGATTATACGTGTCACATAATCGATGTTCTTGCTGTGACAATGAGGACATTCCTTGAGATAACGCTTGTCTATATGCCCGCAGTCGTTACATATTGTATTAGGAATATTGAATGTAAAATAATTACATCCCTCTACAGCAGCAACCTTCAAAAGATGTCTGTATTGCGCCTTCGACAGATGCTCTTCCAGATTCATATGCAATGCCGAACCGCCGGTCAGGTGTTTGATATAAGGTGCTCCGTGCAGTTTGAACTTGTCCATTATGTTCAGACTGTCGTCCTCAACAACATAGAAGTAGCTGTTATAACAGTCGCGCGGCACGAAATATCCGTCTTCCCTATCCCATTTCGCATGTTTCACGCCAACGTTTTCCGCCGGAATCATCTCGCAGTTGAACATTACGTCCTTGGTGCGGTACTTCTTGTTGTAGCTCTCCACTATACCGAGCACAGTCTGCACAAAATTAAGATAATCTGGATTGTCATTTATCTGAAGCCCCATAAACTCGGCGGCTTCCACAAGTCCGTTCACTCCGATAGTAAGATACTGCCGGCTCATGTTTATATATCCGGCATCAAAGAGAGGCAGCATCTTGTGATCCTGCAGATCCTTCAGATTCTCATTGTATGCGAGCTGCACCTTATGGCACAAATCCACCACCTCACCGAGAAACTCTTTATAGTCTAAATTATTATTCACCGCGTATTGTATACAACGGTTCAGATTGATGGTAAGCACACTTTTCGAGCCTGTTGAAACACCGCCGGCTCCAAGTGTGTAACTGAATCCGTTGTCCTGTATCTCATTGCGCAGACGACAGCATGAGCTCAGCGAATCGGCATTGTCACTCATATAAGTGAAGAACGAATGACCCTCCGAGTACATTTCTGCCGTAAAGTCCGCCCATTCATTGTCTACGGCGTCACCGTCCTTTGTCAGCAGAGCCATTGTCTCCACAGGGAAAGTGAGAATGGTTTTCGTACGCTCCTTGTTAAACCATTTCATAAATCTCTTCTGCAACCATGACAGTCCGTTCCAGTCTGGCTTGGAACCGTCAGGGAAATAGAAATCACCGAACAGACTCTCAAAGTACGGTTTGTCATAGTATGCCACGTTCCAGAACACAGCCTGATAATTACGCGCACCCGTCGGCTGGTTTATTGAGTATACAATCTGTTCAAAACAGTCTGTTATCATCTTGTCTATCGTGCGTTGCTTCAACGACAGGTCTACAATCTTATCCGGCTCTTTCCAATAATCCTTACCATACTCCAGTCCGAGGAAATAGTTAAGATACATCAGGAACTCCGGAGTCGCACACGCCCCGCTCAGCATGCTCGACACCATAAACACCATATTGACAAAACCTCCGCAGAACGATTTCAGATTTGTCGGTGCCGTGGAATTACCGCCTATCGACATGGTGCCGCCCGTCAGCCATGGATACATTGTGATAGAAGCGCAATAGTTCGCAAGGCTTGTCTCGTCATTCTTATATATAAAGTGGTGCGTCAGCTTGTCGATATAGTCATTCGCCACATCTTTTCCATACATCTTCTTAATCCTGTCTGTCAGCAGTCTTCTGTTCAGACGTATGAATCCTGACTTCGGCAATTCGCCTATAAGCGTAGCTATGTTCTTGTGCTCCACATTGGCGTTGGCGTCATATTTTGACCCTGTCGCCGCGTTTGAGGCATTACAGTATTCCGTAAGGAAACGCAGTTTGTCCATAGTCTCCCTGTCTTCCGTATGCTTCTGTCTGTAAAGCATGAACGACTTTGCCACCTTATAATACCCTTCCTGCATCAAAGCCGTCTCCACCTGATTCTGTATGTCCTCCACGGTTATGTCCTCGTGCATGTCCAGATGACTGAGTATCTTCGACAACGAGCACAAGTCTGTCTCCTCACCCACCGAATTAAATGCTTTGATTACGGCATTCATAATTTTGTCAAGGGAAAAACGGTCACGCGAACCGTCCCTTTTCATGATAGTAAAGTCCTTCATTTTTATTTCATTTCTTAGCCATTACGGATAATTTTCTCGAATTTGTTTTTCAAAAAGTTATCCAAAACAGAAAACTTTCTAAAGCCATCCGTAATGTCAGTTATACTTTTTGTTGTATTCGCAAATCTCATGCAAAGATAAACAAAAATGTATAACGCCGCATCAAACTACATATATTTTTTAAATAATAATTATTATTCCATCTATAGCTTTACCGACGAAATGTCCACAAGATTATTCACAATGGCGTATATTGTAAGCCCTGCCACACTGTGTATCTGTAGTTTTCTTGCAATGTTTCTCCTGTGAGTGATTACCGTATTTATCGATATGCACAGATGGTCAGCAATCTCCTTGTTCGTCATTCCCTGCACAAGACTCACTATCACTTCTTTCTCGCGTTCTCCCAACGCCTCGTTGCCGTCACCGTTCTGACCTATCATCTTCGAGATATTCTGACTCACTCCGCTCTGCCGCGACTTGTGCTCAAGCAGCCTTATGGCTGGTATGAATATCCTGTCTTCCACCTCAGCGTGCAACGACAGCCATTCCTCATTATTATATATGTCGTACAGCGTCGCCGAAAGCTGGTTGTTATGCAGCCCGTCACCGGGAAGATACTTTATTATGATGCTTTTCAACTCCCTTAGCCTGTCGCTTTCCTGCCCGTGATGTTTCGAATATGTGTCTATATCATAATTGCCTGTCGGTCTCCCGTCGAGCAGAGCCTCCACATAGGGAAAAACGTTCTTCTCCTCATATCTCATATGAGACGTAATGGCATGTGTGTATTCGTCATAAAGCCTTATTATAAGTCCGGCAAGGTTGTCCCGCTCGTCCAGAGCTCCTACAAGTCCCTTCCTTATGAAGGGCAACTGGAAGCCGAGATAATACTCATGGCTTGCCTTCAGATATTGCATCAGTGTCGGCACTGACAGCTTGCCTATATCATCAGCGTTGAGATAGCCGTTGATGGTAAAGTTCACTATCGCCATAAACGTGAATGTATCCACATTCTGTTCCTCACACACCGCGCTTACCGTCTTGTCTCCGAATCCCAGACTTATCCCGAAACTGCCCAGACACTGCAGCAGGTTGTAATTGTCTTTTATAAGCGATATCATCTTGTCACTCGCCTCATACATTTTAAAACTTCTCATCGCACATTATTATATATGTATTTATGTTGCAAATTAACAAAAAACTTATGAACCGTACAATAATCATATGTAGGTATTTTGTACGCATATTCCAAATAATTCCACCATTTTTAACCTAATGTATACCGAAAGTATGCTAATGGCATTTTACCGAAATTTAAGTATTGCGCAGAATGAGTGATAGAAATAACTTTGCAATCATAAAAATCATAAATCAAACTAAAAAAATATGAGAACAGAAATCATCCTTTCAATGGCTGCCGTTATGGCTGTTTCAGGGTGTCCTGCCATTGCCCGTGCGCAGACAGTCACCTCAGACAGCGTCCAGCAGCATGTATCCGGCAGACGTCTCAGCATAGGCGGATATGGTGAGGTAGCGCTCACCCGCAATTTTTTCAGCGATAACGTCTACCGCTACCGCAGTCCTAAAGACTACAGGAACGACCCGAGCCACGGCAGGTTCGACATTCCTCATGCCGTGTTATATATAAGCTATGACTTCGGTAAAGGATGGACAATGTCAAGTGAGATTGAGTTCGAACACGGAGGTGCTGGAGGCGCGTCTGAAAAAGAATGGGAAGAAGGAGGCGAATGGGAACAGGAGACTGAAAAAGGAGGCGAGGTGGAGCTCGAGCAGTTCTGGATTCAGAAATCGTTCGCACCCTGGGCTAACATCCGTCTCGGTCACTTTGTCGTACCGGTAGGTCTTACCAACGCCTATCACGAACCGCTTAATTTCTTCACGGTCTACCGTCCCGAAGGCGAGTCCACCATCCTGCCGTGCACCTGGCATGACACAGGCGTCAGTTTCTGGGGACGCGCTGGTGACTTCCGTTACGAGCTTCAGTTCATCGCCGGTCTCGATGCCATGCTGTTCAGCCGCGACAACTGGATACAGGGAGGCGCGGGTTCTCCATTCGAGTTCAAGGTTGCGAACAAATACGGATTCGCTGCGCGTGTCGACAACTACACCGTTCCAGGACTGCGTATCGGCATAAGCGGATATTACGGACGCTCCATGCACAATTCCTTCCCGCACGACATGGAGAACGAGGGTCAGGTGAACCAGAAGGTGAAAGGCAGGGTTTACATCGGAGCGATAGACTTCACATTCAACAGATACAACTGGAATGTCCGCGGCAATGCCGACTACGGCTATCTTGACGATGCTGCAAGGATAAGCAGTATAAAGGCAAACAGCGGCGGAGGCAGCTCGCCCGTAAACAAGTCTGAGGTCGGCAAGAATGCGCTCGCGCTCGGCATTGAAGCCGGATACGACATTTTCTCACAGATACCGAAGCTGAGAAGCGATGACCAGAAAATGTATCTGTTCTCGCGCTACGAGTATTACGACTCCTACATCCCAGCCGCCTCACAGTCGCATGCGTTCAACTATACTGCGAAAAACCGTTTTGCCGTCGGTCTGAACTATTATCCGATACCGGAGATTGCTGTCAAGGCTGAATACTCGAAACGTTACTTCAACAAGACCACAGCCGCTGGCATGCACTACAACGACGAACCGTCCGTATCCATAGGTATAGCATATCAGGGATTTTTTCTTTAACCATATATTATAACATTAAATTAAAAACAACCGACAGAATGAAAAAACTTTTCTATTACGTGGCTATGTTTCTCGCCACAACCACAGGTTTCTCATCGTGCAGCGACGACGACGATGACGAACGTCACGCAGAGACTGAGCTCCGGAAACAGCAGGAGATGAAAGATCTCACCGCCACTTATGTCAACGATGTGGTGTACGTCACTTACGGCAGACTCGCCGACGCCACAGAGTCGCTTTACGGGAAAATAGAAACAATGAAGTCCAGCCTCTCTGCAGGCAGCCTCACGCAAAGCCAGATAGACGACGTATGCAACACGTTCCTTGAGGCTCGCGCATGGTGGGAGAAGAGCGAGGCATGGCTCTATGGTCCGGCTGAGGTACACGGCATAGACCCGCACATCGACACATGGCCTCTCAGCCGTGACGGACTCGCCACGTTTCTGAAAAACAACAGAAACACCATCTTCGCTCCGGGATACGACATCAACGAAGCCATAGAACAGGTGAGCCGCAACAACAACGAAGACTCATGGCTTGGCTTCCACGGGCTGGAATTCATTCTTTTCCGCGACGGCAGCCCGCGAACGGTAAGCAATTTCAGCGGTGAGGAGACAGCCGCCGAGTTTGCCGGTTCAGGCGTTGACGGAAAGCTCGAGCTTGATTTCGCGCTTGCCGTGGCAGGCGACCTGCGCGACCACTGCTACTGGCTTGAAGTGGGATGGAAAGGCGAAAGCGCGCCTGCGGAGCGCATCGCACGTTGCCAGGAACGCGGTTTCACGCTCACCACGCAAGGCTCTTACACCGGACAGGCTCTTCTTAATCCGGGCAGCGGAAGCCCTTACACCTCATGGCGCAATGTTCTTGCAACCATCATTGACTCAGGATGCATGAACATAGCACAGGAAGTGTCAGACCAGAAGATGGGTCAGGTGTGGCGTTGTGCCACGGGACAGGCAAACACAGGAGCCGAAGCCGACGACCCGAACTACATAGAGTCGCCCTACAGCTACAAGTCGTTCACCGACTTCTACGACAACATTGTAAGCATAAAGAACGCTCTTTACGGCAACATTGACGGTTCCTCATATCATGCGAGCTCCATCATGGCTTATCTGACAAAATACAAACCCGAGCTCGCCGCTGAGATCCAATCCGGTCTTGACGCCTCGTTTGCGGCGCTCGACGTGTGTCTGCAGGGACGGCCGTTCGTGCTCATAGCAAGCAGCGGAACCAAGCAGGAACTCGACAATGTCGAAAGTGCCATGACTGCCATCAACACCCTGAACACTACGCTCAATGAAGCGAAAGACTGGATAATCGCCAACTGACGTACAATCTGCTCTCCATGTATCCATGCACCGGCTGCGACAGACTGCCGGGCATGGACATACTATTATTCAAGACATGCAATATAAACCATATCAGATATGAAAAATATTATTAAGACACATTTCGTCATGCTGGCAGCATGTTCGTGTCTGGCTGCCGCCTCATGCACCGACGACCCGAAAGACTTCAGCGGTGTATGGCAGGACGACGACTACAAATACATCGGAAAAGCCGTAGGCAATTTCTCGGAAGACGAGTGGTATCCCGGAGGAAGGCTCGGTACGACTGAGAACATACAGGCAGGATGCTACGAAGACGAGACTCCTGCCGTGAACAATCAGGGACTTATAGACGACTTCAACCTCGGAGAGATGTTCTTCGAACGCAACGTCACACTGAACACTCCTCCGTTCAACGGACTCGGTCCGGCGTCTGTCCGCACATCGTGCATCGACTGTCACCCTGCATACGGTCACGGTAAAAGGCAGGACACATACAAGGCGGCGAACTACGGCAACGGATATCTGCTCGTAATATACAATCCGACGGACGGCGACAACAGCAACGACGGACCGTTCATAAGCGAGGTGACAGGAATGCCGCAGACGCAGGCTGTGTCGCCGTTCCTGCCTCCGGTGGACGAGAACCAGATTGACATGAGGTGGCATCAGGTCACTGCCATGGAAAGCGGACTGCCAATGGAGTTTCCCGACGGTGAGAAATATGAGCTCATCTATCCGGAGATAAACATTCCGCAAAGCGCGTTCAACACTTATCCTAAGCCGGAGAACATTGCCGTACGTGTGGAGTCGACCATAGGAATTATAGGCACCGGACTCATCGACGCAATACCCGAATCGGCTCTGAAAGAGCAATATCGCGCTCAGGCGGAGTATGCGCGGATGATGGCGGAGAAGACCGGAAACAACGCGGATGAGTACATCAACAGCGCGATGTGGGATCTTTCGTCCGACGACTGGGCTTCGTCTGCATATTACACCAACTGGACAAGCCCCGGAGCTCTTGCCGACGGAACACCCGTGAGCGGAATGATAAAACGCTACACCTACGCTCTGACACGCGCGAGCCTTCAGGACGGAGCGGGCGCAAACGCCATGTGGAACATCCCGAACGTGTCGCGTCCTGACCGTCCGAAACTGTACACCACGCAGGCATGGGCTGATGCGATGTCGATGAATGCCGATGTGATAAACGCCATAAAGAACGACCCCACATCGCCCTACTATGCCGACGGTACTGAAAGCGGCATCGCCGACGCCGTGAAAAACCTTCTTTCACCGTCAACAAACCAGTTTGACAACCGCTGGCACAACTTCACTCCGGAGATGAGCACCGACAATTTCTATGCCTTCATGGTGTGGCATCGCGGACTCGCAATACCGCGCGCGCGAAACCTTAACGACAAGGAGGTGCAACGGGGCAAGGAGGTGTTCATGGAGATAGGCTGTGCCTCATGCCACAGACCGTCGTGGACAACAGGCGAGGACAACTACTGGACGCCTGACGTCATAAAGGACAAGCCGCTCCCGAAGTACCCTAATCAGAAGATATATCCTTATTCTGACTTTGTGCAGCACAAGCTGTACATGAAGAACGACATACATAACTCATGGTGCCGAACCACACCTCTATGGGGAAGAGGACTGTCTCTGATAAACACCGGAGCCGAGGACAGGCTGCACGACTGCCGCGCACGCAACGAGATAGAGGCAATCATGTGGCATGCCTACAGCAAGAAGAGCCATGCCTACGCATCTGCCGAGAAGTTCTACAACCTCAGCAAGGCAGACCGCGACGCGGTGGTGAAGTTCCTGCGTTCCATCTGACGGCTACGGCAACACTTGAACCCGAATCCGCCATTAGACTTCCATTCTTGTTTCGTGTTGCTGTCAGCCGGATTGCATTCGGCTTTATCGGAGATGTAGCGGGCTACACCGTGAAAAAGCGGAAAGCAAGATGACGGCAGCAGTGCGGAAGAAGGATGAAGAGCTTACAGAAAGTCGGGAAAGCGACATTGGCGGTCTTTCGGCTGATTCGGGTTAAAACAGAATGAAATGAAAAAGACAACAATAATACTATACATATTTATAATAGCCACAATGGCTGCGGCAACCATCATCGAACACTATCTTGGCAGCTCGTTTGTGTCACGGCATATATACGGCTCATGGTGGTTCTCAGCGGCATGGGCTGTTATGGTTGCACTGGCTGCGGCATGGATTGTGCGCAGGAAAGTGCGCCTGCCGTCTGTCCTGACACTGCATCTCTCGTTTGCAGTGATACTTGCAGGCGCACTGCTCACGCATCTCTCAGCGGAAGAGGGAACGCTGCATCTGCGCCAGGGCGTCACAGCCGACCGCTACAGCAGGCAGACAGACACGGGAAACACGGTTGAGACAGAGATGCCGTTCAGCGTCCGACTTGACTCTTTCCGCATACAATACCATGAGGGGGCAACCGCCGTCGCCGACTACCTGACATACTTCACCGTCACCGACAGAAAGGGAGGACACAAGACGGCGGCATCGGTGTCCATGAACAACATATTCTGCTACGGGCACACAAGATTCTGTCAGGCTGGCTACGACAGCGACATGCTCGGCAGCCGACTGTCGGTGAGCCGCGACCCTTACGGCATAACAGTGAGCTACACGGGCTACGCGCTTCTGCTCATTTCATTTCTTTGGATGCTCGCCGACCCGAAAGGCTCTTACCGTCGCATCGTCCGGATGCTTACGCAAAAAAGGTCGCGACTCGCGGCTGCGGCTCTGTTCCTCACCGTGATGCCGGCATACGCCGCTCCGCACACACTGCCGAAGGACGTGGCTGACCGTTTCGGACGTCTTCTCATACTGCACAACGACCGCATATGTCCGCTCAACACATTCGCCGTTGATTTCACAAAGAAGATTTACGGAAAGGCTTCTTACAAGGGACTTACGCCCGAACAGGTGGTGACGGGATGGATATTCTGGGGCGACGAATGGAGCGACGAGCCCTTCATAAGAATAAAGGGCGGAGAGATGAGGGAAACTCTCGCACTCCCCGGACACGTGTCGCTCAACCGGTTTTTCAACCGCGACATGGGCGGATATGTCATAGGACCATACGTGCAGGAGTATCTCTGGGGACAGCACGATGAGTTCCACCGTCAGATTGCCGACACTGACGAGAGGGTGCGTCTGATAATGGAGCTGCGGAGAGGCACGCTCCTGAAGATGTTCCCGCTCGCTGACGGGGGCAAAGTGACATGGCACTCACCCACATCTGCCATTCCCGACACTGCTCCGCACGACCGGAAGCTCTACATACAGAATGTGTTCTCACTGCTCTACACCCATGCAAAGGCAGGCGAATACGCCCGGATGAACGACATCATATCAAAAACATCACGCTTCCAGCAGAAGAACGGAGGCGGCTCCCTGCCGTCTCTCATGCAGACAAGAGCCGAGATGATATACAACAAAGTGCCGTTCGCCACCATACTTTTCATGCTTAACCTCAGCGTGGGACTTGTCACCATGATTCTTGCCATACGCCGTCTTTGCAGCGACACAGCCTACTGCCGCAACCGCAACCGTACAGACAGGGTGACGTTCGCGCTCACCGCCGCCACGACAGCCACGTCGTTCGCCGCGCTTACAGCATGCTTGGCGTTGCGCTGGGTGATAAGCGGCACCGCTCCCATGTCCGACGGATATGAGACGATGCTCCTCGCCGCATGGCTCGTGATGCTTCTCTGTCTGATGTTCTGCCAGCGCATACCGTTCCTTTTGCCCTGCGGACTGCTCTCCTCCGGCATGTTCCTGCTCGTGAGCCACATCAACAGCATGGATCCGCAGATAAGTCACATAATGCCGGTGCTCAACTCTCCCCTGCTCTGCATTCACGTGTCGGTCATCATGACGGGCTTTGCCATGCTCTCTCTGACATTTGTCTGCGGTGTGACGGCAATCATACTGCATCTCACACGACGCGGCTCGCAGCATCAGGAACACATGCTACGGCTCATGTCACAACTGTTCCTCTATCCGGCTCTTGCCGCCCTCGCCATCGGCATATTCACCGGAGCGGTGTGGGCAGGCGTGTCCTGGGGGCGTTACTGGAGCTGGGACCCCAAGGAGGTATGGGCTCTCATAACCCTCATGGTGTATGCCATAGCCGTGCACAGCGGCAGTCTGCAGTGGCTGCGCAGTCCTATGCGCTATCACATATTCATCACCGCGGCATTCCTGTGCATCATCATGACCTACTTCGGAGTGAATTATTTTCTGGGCGGCATGCACAGTTACGCATGATGGCGGCGACGGTGTCTACACACGCGCTTACAGAAAACCCGGGCTTAATTTAACACTTCCGGAATACATGAAACAGAATAAGATGACACGGAAAACAGTCTCTTTTACCATCGTTTGATTGGTATTTCCATGCCATAATGCACGTTCCGCATCACGAAAGAGCCTTTGTCACATTGCCGGAAAGGCTTTCTCACGGTGCGGAACGTGCTTTTCCGTAACCCCGAAAAGGCTCTTTCACCGGCATTTTCACAACAAAACAGCATACGGGGAAGCTTCTTCGCGCGGATGAGTACGCAAAACCCGCTGAGTGTCATGCAATTAATAAAAGCGCGCATTTTTCGCGTTTTCACCGTCAGACATGGGCAGACAGAAAACCGGACGGTTTTTGAGGCACTTCAAAAACGGCATATTAACCATCGTAAACATAATTTAATAAAAACCGTAACTTTAATAAGGCAATACCATAACAGACTGTAACATCCACGGACACCGTCTCTCATAAGGCACAATAACGCTACGCAAACAACATCCGTTTTAGCAAAATATCCGTTTATGACGGCATATTATGACTGCATCTCGGCAGAAAATATTACCTTTGCATAAGATAAGATGCGGTTCGGAAGTATCAAGTCAAGTAAAACTATGTTTTCCTTGCTTGCTTCTACACTCACCTTTCATTACCTTTGCATAAGATAAGATGCGGTTCGGAAGTATCAAGCCAAGTAAAACTACGTTTTCCTTGCTTGCTTCTTCACTCGCCTTTCATTATCTTTGCAAGATAAAAACTGCACTCGGCAATATAATAGCAAGTTCTCATTACACACATTTGCATTATCTTTACAAGATAAAAACTGCTTCCGGCAATGTAAGAACAAGCTCTCATTGTGCCAGTTTGCATTATCTTCATAAAATATACGTATCATCCGGAAAAGACAAAAACGCTAAACGGAAGAAAATGACAAGAAAAAAGAAACCGCTGCCGGTGCTCGAGAACATAACGATTACCGACATAGCAGCTGAAGGCAAATCGCTGGCAAGAATAGACGACATGGTCGTCTTTGTGCCGTTTGCCGTCCCAGGAGACGTCGTCGATCTGCAGGTGAGACGCAAGAAACATCACTACTGCGAGGCGGAAGTGACAAGATTCATAAAATACAGCGAGCTGCGCACCACCCCAATGTGCAGCCACTTCGGAGTGTGCGGCGGCTGCAAATGGCAGATGCTTCCCTACGCCGAACAGCTGAAGGCAAAGCAGAAACAGGTGTACGACCAGCTGTCAAGAATAGGAAAGGTGGAACTGCCGGAGTTCAGACCTATAATGGGTTCGGTGAAAACGAGCGAGTACAGAAACAAGCTTGAGTTCGGATGCTCAAACAAGAAGTGGCTCACGAAAGAGCAGATAGCGTCGGGCGACAGCTTCGACGGCACAGGCATGAACGCCATCGGATTCCACATAACAGGAGCGTTCGACAAGATACTGCCGATAGAGAGGTGCGTGCTCATGGACGACCTGCACAACAGCATACGCAACGCGATACGCGACTATGCGCTGTCTGTCGGCATGACCTTCTTCGACCTCAGACAGCAGCACGGGCTTTTGCGCGACATCGTGATACGCAACTCCAACACCGGGGAGTGGATGGTCATCATACAGTTCCATTACGACGAGGAGGGCGACGAGCAGCGCGCAAAAGGTCTTATGGAGCACATCGCAGCCATGTTTCCGCAGATAACGTCGCTGCTCTACGTGAACAACCAGAAGTGCAACGACACGTTCGGCGATCTGGAAGTGAGCGTATTCAAGGGCAACGACCATATTTTCGAGACAATGGAGGGACTGAGGTTCAAGGTCGGACCGAAGAGTTTCTATCAGACAAACACCGAACAGGCATACCATCTTTATTCAGTCGCGCGTGAGTTTGCAGGGCTTACAGGCAACGAACTCGTGTACGACCTGTATACCGGAACGGGCACCATAGCCAACTTCGTGGCACGCAGCGCACGCAAGGTGATAGGCATCGAGTATGTGCCGGAGGCAATTGAGGACGCAAGGGTGAACTCGGAAATAAACGGGATAGGCAACACCCTGTTCTTCGCAGGCGACATGAAGGACATCCTCACCGACTCATTCATTGACAGCCACGGACGTCCTGACGTGATAATAACAGACCCTCCGCGCGCAGGAATGCACGGCGACGTGATAGAGACGATACTCAGGGCACAGCCGAAACGGATAGTCTACGTGAGCTGCAATCCCGCGACACAGGCACGCGACCTGTCACTGCTCGACGCGGAATATGCCGTGAAGGAGGTGCAGCCGGTGGACATGTTCCCGCATACACCGCACGTGGAGAACGTGGTGCTGCTGGTAAGGAGAAATTGAAACTTGAAACAAAAAGCTATAAAAAAGATAAAAAAGAATGCCGGAGCAATACCGGCATAACTTATTTTAATTAAATTTGTGTTGGGCGGCAGGCTGACGCAGATACAGACAATTTACCAATAAACACATAAAATTCAGATGATGAACAAGAAAGCAGTGACAAGCGTCATGCTCATACTCGCAACGATGAACATCAACGCTCAGAAAGAAGAGAAGACTATGAAAGTCTTCAGCGACATCAAATTCAGCGGATACATAATGACGCAATATCAGTACAGCAGTCAGGAAAACGCTGAAAGCAACTCGTTCAACGTACGCATGGCGCGTCTGTCGCTCGAGGGACGCATATTGAAAGATTTCTACTGGAAAACACAGATTCAGTTCAACGGAAACACATCGACACTGGGCAACTCGCCGAGAGTGGTGGACGCATTCGCCGAATGGCAGAAGTTCCCGTTCTTCAAAGTGAAGATAGGACAGTACAAACGGCCGTTCACGTTCGAGAACCCGATGAACCCCATAGACCAGGGATTCATGAGCTACGCACAGAATGTGAACAAGTTGGCAGGATTCTCCGACCGTGTGGGCGAACACGCCAGCAACGGACGCGACATAGGTCTGCAGTTTCAGGGAGACTTCATCAAGAACGCCGCAGGACGCAATCTGGTGCATTATCAGATAGGTGTTTTCAACGGACAGGGCATAAACGTAAAGGATGTGGACCAACGCAAAGACGTCATCGGCGGTCTTTGGGTCATGCCGGTGAGCGGACTGAGGATAGGTGCGTTCGGATGGACAGGCTCATACTCGCGCAAAGGCTCATGGACGGCTGTCACTCCTGAAGGGACGACCGTGGAGAAGAAAGGGGTCAGGACACTCGACCGCAACCGTTACGCTCTCAGCGTTGAGTATGCCGCAAACGACTGGACACTGCGTTCGGAGTACATACACAGCCAGGGCTACTCCTTCAAGACAACATATCAGGACGTGGACGACGCCAAGGACTGCACCGTCAACACTGCCGCAGGCGACAAGGCTGACGGTCTTTACGCGCTCGTGATTGCTCCGGTGGTGAAGAAGAAGTTTTATCTTAAGGCACGCTACGACATGTACCGCCCGAGAGCGGAATGGAGTACTGCCAAGACACAATATGAAGTGGGCGCGCACTACGACTTCCACAAGAACTTCAGAGTGGGTGCCGAATACGCTTTCGTGAACGACCGTTCGCTGCAGAAACCTAACTATAACATGGTGGACGTAGAGGTGGACGTGAGGTTCTGAACCTGTTTTAATTTGCCTGAACCATTAACTGAAAATATATGAACAACATTCCATCTGTATTTTGGCTCGTTCCCGCCGCCAGCATAACGGCTCTGGCTGCCGCGTGGATCTTCTTCAGAAACATGATGAAGGAAGACGAGGGAACCGTAAGAATGCGTGAGATAGCCGGACGTGTAAGAAAAGGTGCCATGGCGTATCTTAAACAGCAGTACAAGGTTGTCACAATAGTGTTTGTCATTCTTGCCGCTGTTTTCGCCTTCATGGCATATGTCATGAAGGTGCAGAACCCTTGGGTGCCGTTCGCTTTCCTCACCGGTGGATTCTTCTCCGGGCTTGCGGGATTTCTCGGAATGAAGACCGCCACCTACGCCTCCGCACGCACGGCAAACGCAGCTCGGCGCGGTCTTGACAGCGGACTGAGAATCGCATTCCGCAGCGGTGCCGTGATGGGACTGGTGGTAGTAGGACTCGGACTGCTCGACATTGCGTTGTGGTTTGTCATCCTTAACGCTGTGTACGACGGTGAACAGATGGCTCTGGTAACAATAACCACAACAATGCTGACCTTCGGAATGGGTGCTTCCACGCAGGCACTGTTCGCCCGCGTGGGCGGAGGCATCTATACAAAGGCGGCAGACGTGGGAGCCGACCTTGTGGGCAAGGTGGAGGCGGACATTCCGGAGGACGACCCGCGCAATCCGGCTACAATCGCCGACAACGTGGGAGACAATGTGGGAGACGTGGCTGGAATGGGTGCCGACCTGTACGAAAGCTACTGCGGATCCATCCTGTCTACCGCAGCTCTCGGCGCGACCGCTTTTGCCATGAGCGGAGACATGCAGCTCAAGGCTGTCATCGCACCGATGCTTATTGCCACAGTGGGTATATTTCTCTCGCTGCTCGGCATTCTAGCCGTGAAGACAAAGGAGGGCGCGACAATGAAGGATCTGCTCCACTCGCTCGGAAACGGTACGAATCTCAGTGCCGCACTGACTGCCGTAGCAACGTTTGTCATACTCTACATGCTGAAAATAGACAACTGGCTCGGACTGTCGTTCTCTGTCCTGAGCGGTCTGATAGCCGGTGTCATCATCGGACAGGCAACAGAATATTACACGTCGCACAGCTACAGGCCTACCCGGAAGATAGCCGAGGCATCGGTGACAGGCTCGGCTACCGTAATAATAAAAGGTATAGGAACAGGCATGATATCGACACTCATACCGGTGCTTGCCATTTCTGCGGCGATAATGATAAGCTATCTGTGTGCCAACGGATTCGACATGACCATGAGTGCGGCATCTGTAAGCAAAGGGCTCTACGGCATAGGCATAGCCTCGGTAGGCATGTTGTCCACTCTCGGAATAACCCTTGCGACGGACGCATACGGACCTATAGCCGACAACGCAGGCGGTAACGCTGAGATGAGCGGGCTTGGAGAGGAAATCAGACACCGCACCGACGCGCTCGACGCACTCGGCAACACCACAGCGGCAACAGGCAAGGGATTTGCCATCGGTTCGGCTGCGCTGACCGCGCTTGCCCTGCTCGCTTCATATGTAGAGGAGATTAAGATAGCCATGATACGCGCAGCCGAAAGCGGAAAAGAGTTTATCGGTGCGGCAGGAGCGATGTTCAATCCTTCTGATGCCGGAATAACCGACTTCATGGAGTTCTTCCAGGTCAACCTCATAAATCCCAAAGTGATTGTGGGTTGCTTCATCGGTGCCATGGCGGCATTCCTGTTCTGTGGTCTGACGATGGGTGCGGTGAGCCGTGCAGCCTCATCTATGGTTGAGGAGGTGCGCCGCCAGTTCCGCGAGATAAAGGGCATTCTGCAAGGCGAGGCGACACCTGATTACGGACGGTGCGTTGAGATAAGTACACGCAGAGCGCAACGTGAGATGGTTCTGCCTGCCATTCTTGCGATTCTGATACCCGTGATTGTGGGCATAGTACTCGGAGTGGCAGGCGTTCTCGGACTGCTTGCCGGCAGTCTCGCCACGGGATTCACTCTTGCTGTATTCATGGCTAACGCCGGCGGTGCGTGGGATAATGCTAAGAAAATGGTTGAGGAAGGCAACTTCGGAGGCAAAGGCAGCCCGTGCCACAAAGCCACCATCGTGGGCGACACCGTAGGCGATCCGTTCAAGGATACAAGCGGTCCGTCACTCAACATACTTATAAAGCTGATGTCGATGGTAAGTATTGTAATGGCAGGACTGACTGTTGCGTTCATATAATCGGATAATGACAAATAGAAAAAACAAAGCAAATAAATGACAACCCCGCACGGCACGCAGCCTGTATGTATGCGTGCCGTGTATTCAAAAAACAGACAAGAATTTATGAAAACACACCATTCACGGAGACATGTTGGCGATGCTGAGGATTTGAAGAAACAGCGGCTTAGGAAAATACAGTTGCAACGCACCATCACAAAGCTATTATTCTACGTATTGTGCATTACAGCTATTTGCCTTGTCGCATTTGCCGTCTGGGCTTACATAGACGGATAAAAGATTCAAATCCGGCAACACAAATATGTACTGAAACGATAAAGGGTGCGCTCAACTTATTTGAAGCGCACCCTTTATTTTGCATATCACTGTCAGGATGTCAATATGCCGTTAGTGTCATAAGGCTTCTCGCCGTTCCGGCATTCATACCGCACATCCTGAACCGCGCCCATGCCTGGGCGCGGTATCTGCTCTTCTGTCAGCAGACTTTCTCCAGTCTCTTCATTATAGAGAACATGAACAACGCCGAAATGAGGCAGAGTACGATAAACACACTCCATACACACCACAATGGAAGACTGCCCCAAAGATATCCGCCGACACTCACAAGAATGTTACCGATAGCAGTGGCGACAAACCATCCGCCCATCATCATTCCCTTATATTTTGGAGGAGCTACCTTGGAAACAAACGAGATACCCATCGGGCTGAGCAACAGTTCACCGAACGTAAGCACAAGATATGTTGTTATGAGCCAGTTGGGAGAAACAAAGACCGCAGCATCACCGGCAGCCTTCTGTGCGTCCGGACTCGGCAAAGACAACGAACCGACAGCCATGACACCGAAACCTATTGCTGCGACAAGCATTCCGTAGGCAATCTTACGGGGTGCTGACGGCTCTTTGCCCTTGCGTGCAAGACTGCCGAAAATAGCCATGCTGACCGGTGTTAGAGCAACAACATAGAACGGATTGAAGTGCTGGAATATCGGAGCGCTTACCGCAACATCACCCTCAAGCGTAGTATATCTGTAATAAAGGTATACACATGAGAGAACAATCACGAGAGCCGAGATTGTTTTTGTACGTCCTTTCTTGCTCTGGAACAGTGAGAACAGCGCGTAAACAATGAATATTATCGCAACCAGATTGAACACATCAAAAGCCATGCTTTCAACTCCGGAGGAGCTCTTGGCAGTAAACTCATCAGCGAAATAGGTCAATGTAAGACCGTTCTGATGGAACGCCATCCAGAAGAATATCACTACCGCGAACACCAGACAAAGGGCAATTATGCGGTTGTTTGTCTCAGAAGGCGACAGCTCCTGCTCAGTCTGGACTGCCTCTCCCGCCTTTGCCACACCGCCTTCTACATGTCTGAACGTAGGACGGAATATGTAATAAATAGCTATAGACAGTATAAGCGAGGCGCACGCTACGGCAAAAGAGAAATGATAGGCATCGTTGGAGGCAAAGCCGACTGACTCCGCCCATTCCTTGATTTTGACCGCCGCGGTCGGTGCAAACAGCGCACCGATGTTTATAGCCATATAGAAAATGGAGAAAGCAGAGTCACGTTTGTCCGCATACTTGGGGTCATCATACAGGTTACCGACCATGACCTGCAGGTTGCCTTTGAACAGACCTGTTCCGAAACTTATGAAAACAAGGGCGAGAAGCATGCATATCAATGCAAACGTGTCTCCTCCGAGAGGTATCGAAAGGAACAGATAGCCCGCAAACATGATAAGAATTCCGATTGTGACCATGCGGCCATAACCGAACTTATCAGCCATAATGCCGCCGATGAACGGCAGGAAATAGACTAAGCCGAGAAACGAACTGTAAATCAATCCAGCCGTACCGGGATCCAGTCCGAAATTCGCTTTAAGAAACAATGCAAACACAGCTATCATCGTATAATAGCCGAAACGCTCTCCTGTGTTGGCCAATGCCAACGCATAAAGTCCTTTAGGTTGACCTTCAAACATGTTTTTTTATTTTTTGGTTTTAGTTATATCAAACAGATATGTCAGCTTTATGACTATGTTTCCTATATTCGATTTTGCAAAATAATCGCGCTTTGAGTTGCCGTAAATATTCCCCAATCCATAATAATACCGTCCTTCAAGCAGGAAGTGTCCTACTTTCGGAATTGAATATTCCATACCTACACCGGCGGCGATACCGTAGTCGAACTTGTTTTCCACAGCCATCGTGTCCTGCGCGCAGACCTTGTTGGAGCGGTCGTCCATGTTCCGGTCAGCGAAGTTAAAGTTCGTATTGGTCTTCTCACTCAACAGAAAGCCGAACTGCGGACCTGCCTGGAAAAAGAACTGGAAGCCTTTTTCCTCACGTCCCCATGCCAGATGGGCGAAGACAGGAATCTGGATGTAGTTCAGCGTACGGCTGTACTCTTCAGGCAGACCCGTCACTTTGTTTATGACAGGGCTGCCGTCCGTCATCAGTATATCTTCTTTCCAACCAGCCTGAGCATAGTTCACCTCACCGTAAATAGAGCATATCGTATTGAAATACTTCTCACAGACATATCTTACCGACAGACCTCCAGTCATACCGCCATGATAGCCCTGCGTCACCTTAGGCGTGAATCCGATGTTGCCCAATACGTATCCGCCGTTGAAACCGACAGCCAGATCGTTGCGGTGCTCGCCTATCTGGGCAGCCGCACCTGCCGAAAACAGAAACAGAAAAGCTGCAAGTAAATTCCGTATGCTCATAACATCAATAACTTATGGATTCTATCCTGCGACTGCTCATATAGTGAACAAGCATGAAAGCACTGTTCCTCATGCCGCCATCAGATGAGGCGTAAACAAACTTCAAAGGCGTCTGAAGCGGACGGTATGTGCTTTGTCCTTTCGTGCCGCGGAACGACTTGCCACGCGCATACTCGCCTTCGATGAAGAAACGGGCATGATCGTATCCGGTCAGAGCGAAGCGCGGAAGTGCCGTCTGCATGTCTGTACGGAACCATTTACGGTAAGAATTCTCGAAAGCCTCGGTCTGATCGGACAGCGCGTTATAATAAAATGTAGTCGGGATATACGCGTTATACTTGTAGAAATAATTCAGATAAACCTTTGTGTACATAAGCCACTCGGTGTATCCGAACATGGATATCCTCATACCGGGATTCGTTGCGGTGAGTCCGTCAAGCTTAGCCAACGCCACATTAAGCTGCGGCGAGCGTCCGGTATTGAGTATCACCACATTCCGCTTGGATGTGCTGAAAGCCTTGGCGAAGTATGCCTCCGACGACTTCAGGTTTGTTATGCTGTATGAAATGCCTTTCGCGTCGAGCCGCTTACGCAGTCCGAAGGTGAACATTCCTTTATTGCTTGTAGTGTCATTGCAGTCTATGAACACCGGATGACAGTCGGGGAACCGTTCCATGAAGGCGTTTATGGCACGTTCGTTCAACGTTTCGGCTGACTGATATACCTGATATATATGTGGATTTGCCTCGACCTCGTTTCCGCTTATGGAGAAAGGTACAATCAGCTTTATATCATTCGCCCTGCAGAAATCGGCAAGCGGTTTCAGCTGACGTGTGTACAACGGACCGAAAATCATGTCGCATCTCTTGGCGTTATCGTCCAGAAGAGATATTCTGATGTCAGCGTCCGCCGGAACATTCCACGCATACACATCCGTTGAAATGCCCTTTGCCCGCAAACTGTCACACGCCATAAGGAAACCTCTGTAATATTCCACCATCCTTCTGCCGTCACCGTCGACATCGTGAAGCGGCAACATTATCCCCACCCGCAGCGCATCCGGTTTTTTTGTTTCGGCCTTCTTCGCGTTTTTTATCGCATCGGCATCAAATGTGTCTGTGGTCTTCACCGGATAAGGAATGAAGAGCTTATCACCTTTCTTCAGCTTATAATCGGTATCAGATATTGCCGGATTGGCTTTAATAAGCTCACCCGGAGTGATGTGATACTTCTTCGCAATACCGTAAACGGTGTCTTTTTTCTTCACCTTATATATATCCTGCCACTTATCGCTCTGCCCGAACGCGAGTACAGGCAACATAAAAAAACATGCGAAGAAGCAGTATCTTATAAAACGTATCATACTATTTTCTTTTATTTATATGTACAAAGATAATGCAAGGCGAGTGCAACAGCAAGGCGGGAAAACGAAGTTTTACCGGACTTGATACTGCCGAGCCGAAGCTTATCTTATGCAAAGATAACGCCAGCGAGAGGAAAGAGAGCTTGCTCTTTATTTCCCGAGCGCAGCTTATCTTATGCAAAGATAATGCCAGGCGAGTGCAACAGCAAGAGGGGAAAACACAGTTTTACCATTCTTGATACTGCCGAGCCGCAGCTTATCTTATGCAAAGATAATGCCAGCGAGCGCAATGAGAGCTTGCTCTTTATTTCCCGAGCGCAGCTTATCTTATGCAAAAATAAACAAAATATATCGTATGCTGAAATTATATCACATAAAAATAACCGTACGACAACATTGTGTAAACAACTCCTCAAAAATAATTAAAAATAACGGCAATAACAAATTTATTGTGTACTTTTGCATAAGATAAGCTGCGGCTCGTCAGTATCAAGTCCGGTAAAACTTCGTTTTCCCCTCTTGCTGTTGCACTCGCCTTGCATTATCTTTGCATAAGATATTGTGTGCTTTGGCATTCACAGTCACATAAGAAACATTCTTTTTATGAACCATAGAATATTTTTCATCATTATATCATTATTTGCCGGATTGGTCAAAGCATATTCTGACGACTATCCGACAATCAGTCCTTCAGCCATATTCATGACTCCCGACGGAGAGGAAACGGGCACGAGCTACTCGGGAGCCGCACCGCTGACCGTGAGATTCCTTGCAAATCCGGAGCACACCGAAGGGTGGACAGCCCACTACGAATGGCGTTTCTCTCTGGAGGAAGCCGAGGAGCCTTACCTCATACGATATGAGGAGGAAACCGAATACACATTCACAAAGGCGGGACTTCATAAGATTGTGGTATACGCCACATTCACCAAAGGGGACGAACTTGTGGAGTACACACAAGAATACTGGGACGAGACCGGACCGATGACGGTCTCCATATCAGAAAGCAAACTGGAGATGCCGAATGCGTTCTCACCCAACGGCGACGGCATCAACGACATATACAAAGCCAAGGACGGCTATCAGAGTCTGATAGAATTCCACGCCTACATATTCAACCGGTGGGGACAGAAACTCTATGAGTGGACTGACCCCGCAGGAGGATGGGACGGCAAGTACAAAGGAAACGACGTCAAGGACGGTGTCTATTTTGTACTCGTGAAGGCGAAGGGTGCCGACGGCAGAAAATTCAACATAAAAAAAGACGTCAATCTGCTCAGAGGCTTCACCGAGGACGGCGGGTCAACGGCAGGCAACTGACACAAACAGGAAAACACCATATTCAATAGGTAGGTTTATTTTATGGAAAACGAGAAAATCAATGTATGGGGCGCACGTGTCCATAATCTGAAAAACATTGATGTAGAGATACCGAGAAACAGTCTGACAGTGATTACCGGACTGAGCGGTTCGGGCAAGTCGTCACTGGCGTTCGACACCATCTACGCCGAAGGGCAACGCCGGTATATAGAGACTTTCTCTGCATACGCGCGCAACTTTTTAGGAAACATGGAGCGTCCGGACGTGGACAAGATAACCGGACTGAGCCCCGTAATAAGCATCGAACAGAAAACAACGAACAAGAACCCACGCTCAACGGTGGGCACGACAACCGAGATATACGACTATCTGAGGCTTCTCTTCGCACGCGCCGGTACGGCTTACAGCTACGCTACGGGCGAGAAGATGGTGAAATACACCGAAGAGAAGATTCTTGAAATGATAAGGACCCACTACAACGGCAAGCGCATATACATACTCGCTCCCGTTGTGAGACAGCGCAAAGGACATTACCGCGAACTCTTCGAAAGCCTCAGACGCAAAGGCTATCTCTACGCGCGCGTCGACGGCACAATAAGCGAGATAACGCGGGGCATGAAGACCGACCGCTACAAAAACCACAACATAGAAGTGGTGATAGACAAGCTGCAGATGGAGGAAAGCTACATGGAGCGGCTGAAGAAAAGCGTGGCGACAGCCATGAAGGAGGGCGACGGACTGATAATGATTTACGACAAGGACGCCGACGAAGCCAAATATTTCTCGAAAAGGCTCATGTGCCCCACCACAGGAATATCCTACAAGGACCCGGCTCCGAACATATTCTCGTTCAACTCGCCCGAAGGAGCGTGCCCGCGATGCAAAGGTCTGGGCTATGTCAACGAGATTGACCTGAAGAAAGTGATACCCGACGACTCGCAGTCCATACGCAACGGAGGCATCGTACCGCTCGGAAAGTATAAGAACCAGATGATTTTCTGGCAGATAGACTCACTGCTTCAGAAATATGGCTGCGACCTCAAGACACCGATAAAGGACATACCCGAGGAGGCTCTTAACGAGATTTTGTACGGCTCTTTGGAGAATGTGCGCATAAACAAGGAGCTCATCCATACGTCGAGCGACTATTTCGTGGCGTTCGACGGCATAATAAAATACCTGCGGACGGTGATGGAGAGCGACGACTCGGCTAACGGACAGAAGTGGGCTGACCAGTTTCTCGCCACATGCACATGCCCGGAATGCAACGGACAACGCCTCAACAGGGAGTCGCTGTCATACCGCATCTGGGACAAGAACATATCCGAACTCGCATCCATGGACATGAGCCAGCTGAGCGAATGGCTCGGTGAGGCAAAGACACACATGGAGAGCACGCAACAGAAAATAGCGGCGGAGATTCTGAAGGAAATACGTACGAGAATAAACTTCCTGCTCGACGTGGGGCTCGACTATCTGTCGCTCAACCGCCAGTCGGCGTCGCTCTCCGGAGGAGAGAGCCAGCGCATAAGGCTCGCCACGCAGATAGGCTCGCAGCTCGTCAACGTTCTCTACATCCTCGACGAGCCGAGCATAGGTCTGCACCAGCGCGACAACGAGCGTCTGATAAACTCGCTGAAGAGCCTGCGCGACATGGGCAACACCGTCATCGTGGTGGAACACGACAAGGACATGATGCTCAGTGCCGACTACATTGTGGACATCGGTCCGAAAGCGGGGCGCAAAGGAGGCGAGGTGGTGTTCCAGGGCACGCCGCAGGAGATGCTCAGACACGACACCATCACCGCCGGATACCTCAACAACACACTCAGGATAGAGACACCGCAGCATCGCCGTGAGGGCAACGGACACAGCCTGTGGATAAGGGGAGCGCGCGGAAACAACCTGAAAAACGTGGACGTGGAGTTTCCGCTCGGCAAGCTCATCGTGGTCACGGGAGTGAGCGGCTCGGGCAAGTCGACACTCATCAACGAGACGCTCCAGCCCATTCTGAGCCAGCACTTCTACCGCTCGCTGAAGAAGCCGATGCCCTACGACTCGGTGGAAGGCATGGAGTTCATCGACAAGGTGGTGAATGTGGACCAGTCGCCGCTCGGACGCACGCCGCGCTCCAACCCTGCCACATACACCGGAGTGTTCAGCGACATACGCTCGCTCTTCGTCAATCTGCCCGAGGCGAAGATACGCGGATACAAGCCGGGACGCTTCTCCTTCAACGTGAAGGGCGGCCGCTGCGAGGCATGCGGGGGCAACGGATACAAGACAATAGAGATGAACTTCCTGCCCGACGTCATGGTTCCGTGTGAGGTATGCCACGGCAAACGTTACAACCGTGAGACGCTTGAGGTGAGATATAAGGGAAAGAGCATTGCCGACGTGCTCGACATGACCGTCAATCAGGCTGTGGAGTTCTTTGAGAACGTGCCTTCCATATTGCAGAAAATAAAGACTATACAGGACGTGGGACTTGGATATCTCAAGCTGGGACAGCCGTCCACCACCCTGTCGGGAGGCGAGAGCCAGCGCGTGAAACTCGCCACAGAGCTGAGCAAGCGCGACACCGGCAAGACGATGTACATTCTCGACGAACCTACAACGGGACTGCATTTTGAGGACATCAGAATACTCATGGACGTGGTGAGCCGTCTCGTGGACCGGGGCAACACGGTGATTATAATAGAGCACAACCTCGACGTGATAAAACAGGCTGACTACATCATAGACATGGGACCGGACGGAGGACGCAACGGCGGCACCCTTCTCTCTACGGGAACACCTGAGGAGGTGGCTCAAAGCGACAAGGGATACACTCCCCGTTTCCTGAAGAAGGAGCTTGAGGGATGACCGTGACGTGAGTCACGCCACACGGCATGGACAACTGAAAACACAACTCTGACACAACATATGCGGCAGGATGGACATTTCGAAGCCATCCTGCCGCATATGTGTTATTCACATTCCTTAACACCGTTTTAACACTGCGGAATCACCAAAACTGTTATTCACAAGAAATACCCAGTAAATCACAGATATTCACAACAGTCTGTTTTACAACCGATTAGCACAAAGCAGACACTCGATGTAATGCCGTCTGCAATGCGAAAGAGCCTGTTCCGTCATGCCATAAAGGCTTTTTCATGTGCCCGTACGGTGCGTTTCACGTCACGACAAAGGCTGTATGGCAACACCATAAAGCCTTTCCTGCGACACCGACGCATACGAAACTCACCTCAAGACGCCTCCCGGCACATAATAAAACCGCATTATCAGTGTCTGGCTGTCACAGAACAGTGACGCCGGACGAGCCTTTTGTGTCTTGCCGTTTAACATATGGGAAAGGCTATATCAGACGTTGTTTGCAAACAAAGGTTAAATTTCGCGTTGTATGAAACAGATGCCTTGTCATATCTCACAAAGCGTGCTGACAAAATAAAATGAAACGAGCCGCATCGCGCCCATGCCTGAGAACGATACGGCTCGCTGGTTTTTGGCGGTCTGAGTAATGCCGGGATATATGCTTTGACAGCACACAGTCTCATGAAATCACTGCAAACCGGATATACGCGTTATTCCGATACTGAACGCACGGACAATGCCATGGCTCCCGAGTAGGTGCCATCCGGAATTATCCAACCCTCAGTAAAGTCTAAATATTTCGACGGACCCGCAGTCCAATACACTCCACTTTTATTCTGATTAACCAATTTTCCACCACCAGAGATACGATAACCTGAAACAGGCATGTATACTACAGCGTCAGGATTGCTTATTCTGTTGAAGAAGAAATAACCGTTGTCCCAATCGCCCTTTACATTAGGCACACCTCCGTTTTCTGTTCTCTGACCATTAATGCTGAACCCTGTGAAAGCATTTGGCGCTGGCATCTTGAATCCGGCAGGTGACGGGTCGTATATTGTCTTGACCACAGGATCATCATGAAAACTCGTCCTCGTGTTATCCATAGACCAATGGTTAAGCCACAAATATCCGTTTTTTGTCCAATTATTTTGGTCTGATGTATAGAACGTTTCGGGATGCTGAATGCCGTTCTGTATGGACATCACTTCCTTGCTAATCTTGAATGAGCCTTCCGCGACATTGTCTGTACCCGGCATGGCGTCCTTGCGTCCAGACTGGTAGAGAGTGCTGTAGCCACGACGCACACTGCCGTTGTTCTGCGTGACGGTGAACACGCCATACTGCCTCACTCCTTCGTTGGCGACTGTCTGCTCCACCTTCACCCTTACGCTGCGCGGAGCGGTATAGACGGATGCCTTCCATTCGGTGTATTTATAGCCCAGTGTCTGGTTTGAGAAGTTGTATTTCACGCCCTGATAATTGGTCACCTGCGTTGTGCCGAGCACATCCTGAGGCGCGAACCACAGGTGCCACGACCACACCACCGTGCCGCCTTTTGTCACAGCAACGACCGCATTGCCGTTTTTGATGGCAGACGCAGGCACCTCGAAGTTGACGTAAGCGTCGGTGCCGCTGCCCGACACGCTGAGATTTCTCACCAGTCCCGCCTCGTCAGCCCACACAATCCTCGCTCCGTCGGGAGCGTTCACGCCCCCGTTGGTCTTGGTAATCCAAGGGTCGGTGATGTCCTGTCCGGCATGGTCCTGGAAGTGACGGAGAACCCACGGCTCATTGGTCGTGCCAGTCTTAGCCTGACTTATGTAAGAGTGTGTGTTGGTCGCGCCGTCCGTTATGGCGTTGCCGTACACCAGAGGTATGCGGTAGTGTCCCGGAGCGGAGACCACATAGGAGTTGGCGGTGCTGCGCGCCACGCTTCCGCCTTTGGTGGAAAGGTCGTAGGGAGAGCCTGCCGAGCCCTTGGGAGTAGCCTCGCGCAGAGCCTTGTTTATGGGAGCGAGCCTGTCGATGATGTCGGTCGTGAGCGCGGCGGAGCCTTTCTCCGCAACTGTTCCTCCGTTGCCCTCAGGCGTGCTGAGCGACGTGAGCCACGCCGGTTTCTCACTCATGGAGAATGTTCCGTCGTTGTCGGCGTCATAGCCCACCACCTTCCACGCCACTGGCTGTTGCACTCCGGTGGACGGGTCGGTGCGATAGCTCTGCACGGTGTAGCCGTCTGCCGTGGTGGCGGTGTAGGCGGCGGTGGCAGGGTCGGTCACGGTGAGCTGATACTGCCACGTGGATGTGTTCTGCGACAGGGCGTAGGTCTTTGTCGTGCCCGGCTTCCACTGACCTGAGAGATTTGCTATTATGGGCGTGGAACCGTCAGAGAAATATATCTTCACCTGCACTCCCGAGAGCTGCTGCGGCAGCATATAGAACGTGTAGTTGTCGCCGTCGTTGCCCATGATGAGGTGGTTCACAGCCTCGGAGGTGCTCACGCTGATGTCCTTGAGGGTGAAGGTGGCTGGCGCGTCGAGGTCGCTCCAGCCCGCACCGGTGCCTGTCTCGTCTGTCGGAAGCGTGTATCTGCCACAGCTCATGGCACCGGTTATCTCCACCTTGTTTATGGTCTTGTTCCACGACAGGTTGCGCCCCACCTTGAACCTGACTGCTGTCAGAGCGTGGCGGAACCTCAGGAGGGCGCGCGGAGCGACGTAACGCTCGGCATAGTGCACCACTCCGGAGCAAGCGGTCATGAGGTCTTTCTGATTCTTAACGTCAGGCTCAACCTCAAAGTCGACGTATGGCGTGCCGCCGTGACTTGCAGGCGAGACGCTGAGGCGGGCATAGCCGGGACCCACCTGCGGCGATATGCCGTAGAACCTTGCATAAGGCTCGTCCCACTTCCAGCGCACATCGTCGACCAGTCTGCCGTCGGCATTGGTCTCCTTGTTGTGGAACCACGGCGAGGAGCTTATGCCGTCGAATGTCGCACCACGGTATCCGAGCGACGAGAATGGCTCTGTGATTGACTTGGCGATGTTGGCGCGCCGCGGTCCTGACGCCATCCTCGCGGTATAGATGCCAGGAGTGGTGGTCTCGATGATGCAGAGTCCACCGCTCTCCGCACCACCGCCGCTCACGGCGAGCTTCTGTGTGCTGAGGTCTTCGGGGGTGAGTCCTTGTACGGCAAGCCTGCTCTGGAAGGCGGCACGGCTCATCGGTGCGGCGGCATATTGCGGAGCTGCGGCAGGCGAAGCGTCGTCCTGCGCGTTGCTCACGCTGAATGCGACAGACGCACCTTTATCCCCACCGTCATCAACAACTCCTGAAAAATCCCCATCATCGGCACAAGAACCGAGAATGAGGACTGAAAGGCAGACCGGCACAAATGCCATCCGGCTGCTGATTTTTCCCAATATAAAATTCCTTGTATTCATTATTCGAATATCAAATTGTTTTTTTTACATAAAGAAAACCGTTGTATACAATCTTCTTTTACATTCCTTCTTTTCCTCTTTTTACCCTTTTAACTTTTTACCCTTTTACCTTTTTACATTTCTACTTTTTACCCTTTTACTTTTTTACTTTTTTAGTTCCAATCGTCCCATCTGTTGAAATCCTTTGCTCCGAATATCTCCTCCTCACCACCATCTATTGGTGGCTCAACAGTAATTTCGAACTCCACCGGCGGACTGCCGGCAAGTATCTGGTCTTCCACATTTACTTCCACAACCTCTACAAGAGGTTTTACATACGTCTTTTTCATAATTTCAAGTTTTATAATTATCCGTTTTTTGTTAAACAGTCTGCGTGCGGCAATCTGAAAGCAAGCTCTTATTGCACTCGCCGGCACTGCTTTTTCATTAATATCTCTTTAATGCTTTGTCTTACCATACGAACCGCTGTCGTCAAAGCCTGTTGCCATTGCGTTAAAGCGTATACCCGCATGCGGAAAACAGGGAGCGAAAAACAACAGTTCAGACAAAACCATCCTGTAAAGTTATATATAATTTATTGAACGACAGAGAAATAAATCGAATAATTTCGGAAAGCCGGAGATACCGTGGAGACAAAAGGCAATAGTGTAAAACTTTTAATGGTATACAACAGCTGAATCTGCGTTTAAAGCGTCAAATGACATGTGTGGCGCGCAACTGTTTTTCATGACCTGATGTCTGACGGAAAACTGATAGAAATCATATTTTATCACACATATCCGCCAGCCATAATCTGACGACCGTGGAACATGGCTTGCATCAATTTAACAGCTTTTATGTAGGACATACTTGCACGTTAAATCCATTTTTACTATGTTTGCACCTAACCGGCATAATGGGAATAAAGATGGGAAACGGTTTCCGCCGGACGCACCATTTGTAAATATTAAAACATCAGAGAAAAGATATGAGAAAACTTATGACAATTATAGCCGCTCTTGCCGGACTCGTTGTTGGCGGATGCAGCATAAAGTCGGTCAAGACAACGGGATACCGCAACGTGACAACGGATGTGTTTGAGTCTCAGACGAAACTGGACAACGTACAGATACTCGATGTCAGGACCAAGAGGGAATATGATGAGGGGCATCTTGCCGATGCGGAGCAGATAGACGTGCTGGACGACGACTTCATGACAACCGCGAGAAACGTGCTTGACAAATCGAAAACGATTGCGGTGTACTGCAGAAGCGGCAAACGAAGCACGGATGCAGCCAGAAAACTTTCTGCCGAAGGTTATAAAGTGATAAACATGAAAGGCGGAATAATGAAATGGCAGAAGGAAAAGAAGCCTGTCGTGAAATGAGAGAGCGGGTCTGAAAGGAACGCTTAATCAGCCGAACATGTAAGTAAGGACATATCCGTCGCGCACCCTGTAGGCGACGGCAGACTCGGTGCTGTCTCTGAGATTGTCGGCAATGACACTGCCTTCCTTAGAAAGCCGGAAGGCATGCAGCCTTATGTCATGGTATCCAAGATTCTGTCCGGAGAAATATTTGTATACGGTCTCCTTCACACACCAGTGGATGAGGCGGCTTAGTGTGCACGTTGCTGTCTCGTCATCGCGCATGAATCTTCCTGCGATTCGCTCCACCCTGTCACTCACGTACTCTATGTCGACAGCCACGTTTTTCGCATGCGACAACATCAATGCGGCATAGCCGTCTGTGTGGCTCACGCTGACGAGCATGTCGGAGCCCGTTATGAAAGGACGCCCCTCAGGCGTATGACCGATGAAGAGGCTGCGGTCTGATGTCATGGCATAAAGAAGAGAGTGCACGGCTGTTATCTCCGCGCGCCTTTTACGGCTTGCGCATGAGAGGACCGCAGACCGAAGAGGCGGATTACCGGAGAGGATGTCGGAGGAGAAGTCGGTCTCGTCCATTCTCCAGAGTCCGAGCTGCACATCCGCATCCAAGTTTTCAACGCTGAGGAGAGGCATCTTGTTTGTGTTTCAGGATTTTACCGGCGACTGATTGACAACAACCTTGACCTTACTTATACGGCGTCCCTCAATGCCGGTAATCTCGAAAAGATAGTTCTTATACTCTATCTTCTCGTGAATGCTCAGAAAGTCGCCTTTTATCTCGAGCAGCATTCCGGCAAGAGTGTCGGCGTCGCCCTCGACATCGGCAAAGACCTCCTCATCAGCATTGATAATGCGGTAAAAGTCGGCAAGAAGCGTCTTGCCTTCAAATAAATATGTATTGTAGTTTATTTTTGAATAGGTGGTTCCTTCATCGTCAAACTCATCATTGATTTCCCCGACGATTTCCTCGAGAATGTCTTCGAGCGTGACAAGTCCGCTCGTCCCTCCGAATTCGTCGACCACAATGGCTATGTGCATTTTGTTTTTCTGGAACTCACGCAACAACGAATCTATCTTTTTCGTTTCAGGAACGAAATAAGGCGGGCGGATAAGGCTTTGCCATCTGAATGTGGAATGCTTTGACAGATGAGGCAGCAGGTCCTTTATATAGAGTATTCCCTTTATATTGTCAGACGAGCCTTGATATACCGGGATGCGGCTGTAGTTGTTTTCCACGATGCACTTCAGTACATCGGCATAACCGCTCTCTATATTGATGGAGACAATGTCCTGTCTGACTGTCATTATTTCCTTGACCGTCTCGTCTCCAAAGCGTATTATTCCCTGAAGCATGCTCTGCTCGTCCTTTATGTCTTCAGTATCTGTCAGCTCAAGCGCCTGTTCCAGTTCGTTGACACTGAGCACGTGGTTCTCCTTCTGCACAACCTTCTCCGCAAGCATGCCGCTGCGCAGAAGTATGCTCTCGAAAGGCCAGAACAGTTTCCTGAAAAACATTATTCCGCGTACTGCCCTACGGCAAAAACGCAACGGATTCTGACGGCTGTAAACCTTTGGCATTATCTCTCCGAAAAGGAGAAGAAGAAACGTAAGCAATACTGTTATGCAGATGAACTGTAGCCAATATGCCTTCGGTCCGAAGTCGACAATTGAGGCAAAGATGTAATTGCAGAGCATTATTATCGTCACATTGACAAAATTGTTGGTTATAAGAATGGTTGCCAATGTACGCTCACTGTCATCGAGCAATGATTTGATCTTACGGTCTATCTCTGTCTTTCCGGCACTTATCTCGGTCATCTCAGCAGGCATCAGACTGAAAAAAGCTATTTCCGAACCACTCGCGAAACCGGAAACGAACAATAAAAAAAACGCCAATACAAGCGCGACAACAACTCCTAAGGTAGGAGAAATGAAATGAATATCAGATAAAGACTCTACTATCGGTAATGTATCCAAAACTATCAATCGAATTAAAACGGTTCATCATCATTCCCGGAAGCCTGTCTCTCACCACCGTCATGTGAAGCCCTTTGCTCTGATGTGACGGCAGAACTGCGGGAGGAAAGAATCTCCATATTCTCACCGTATATCTCCGTGACATAACGGCGGACGCCTTTCTGGTCGTCGTACACGCGATAACGGATACGTCCCTCTATATAAAGCTTGTCACCCTTATGGATATATCTTTCGGCAATCTTGGCAAGTCCTTTCCACAGAACAATGTTATGCCAATCGGTATGCTCCGGCACCCGCGTCCCGTTCTGCAACGTATAGGATCGCTCGGAGGTAGCCAGACGGAATTGGGCGACAGCCTGATCCGCGTCATAATAACGTATCTCAGGGTCGTTACCCACGTTTCCAATAAGCATAACTTTATTCATACGGAAAAGAAAATGTTTTCACCTGCATGTCATTTCCACATTCCAAGATACTTGTAATGGAAATTCTTGCCTTTGGCGGAAGGGAACTGTGAACGGCTGTCGACACGTCCCTTCAGATGTTCTACAATTCTGTTATAGCAGTCAAGACCCGACATTGCCTTGCACTGCACTACAAAATGAGTGTCACGATACTCATGCTTGCCTGTTGACGGAATCATCACTACCCTTTTAAAATCAAGAGAGCCTTCATACCATCCCGGTCTTTCCTCATTCAAACGAGTCACTACTGTGGCGGCAAGGTCGCGCTTGTCCATCATCTGACCGCCCGACGAAACAGGGTGAAGAGCCTTTTTCTGCTTGAAATCGAGCATTGTAGCCGCTGTCGTCTTTATAATAATAAAGTACACCCGCTGTCTGACCTTATATCGTTTGGGGTAATACACATCACTGGCTGCATAATCGCGAATGTCCGCCTCAAGCCCCGGATTCATTCCAATCTCCTGAATAGAGCGCAAGAAAGTGATTGCGTCGTCAACATTCGTGACTAATGTCTCTTTATCAAAATATCTTAAATATAAGTTCATTGGATTGCTATGTTTCTCTGAGAAAGAGCGGAAAACGGGACTCGAACCCGCGACCCCGACCTTGGCAAGGTCGTGCTCTACCAACTGAGCTATTTCCGCAACAATTCTTTTTATAGAAGCACTTCTCTAAATGCGGTTGCAAAGGTAATACTTTTTTTCGTACCCGCAAACTTTTCATCCTTTTTTTTTCAAAATCACCTCAAAATTCTAATCCATCCGGCTAAAATAGTCTTCTATGCCGTACTCCCGCAGTATCTCAAGCTCATTGTCGTCCTGATGTACGAAGCCTATCGAAGGATGGCTGATACCGTTGAATGTACAAGTTTTGACAGTGGTATAATGAAGCATGTCCTCAAATATGACATTGTCTCCTACATGCAATTCTTTATCAAACCGCCAACTTGACATAAAATCACCGGACAGGCAACTGTTCCCTCCCAAACGGTAAACATGCGTGCCTGCATCCACTGAACGGGCGATATCGGCTTCGTTTACGACCTCCGCACCTCTGACGGCAGGCATATACGGCATTTCCAGACAGTCCGGCATGTGACATGTGAAGCTGACGTTAAGAATGGCGGTACGTATGCCATGATCCTCCACAATGTCGACAACCTGCGACACAAGAGGTCCTGTCTGCCACGCGAAAGCACTCCCCGGCTCCAATATGACCTTCAGATGGGGATATCGGCGGCGGAAATCACGCAATATGTCTATAAGGAGACTGACATCATAATCAGCACGTGTCATCAGATGACCTCCGCCAAAATTGATCCATTGCAACTGTCCGAACCACTTCGAGAACTTCTCTTCTATATGGCGAAGCGTGCGCTGAAAGACATCCGCCCCACTCTCGCAATGACAATGGCAGTGAAAGCCTCTGACATCGGAAGGCAGTTTCTCGGGCATAACGTCTGAAGTTATGCCGAACCGCGTTCCCGGAGCACAAGGGTTGTATAAGTCGGTCGAAATCTCGGAATATTCCGGATTAATTCGGAGTCCGATACTGATATCGGGATTTACGGTCCTCACTCTGTCGGCAAAACGTTCATACTGGGACATCGAATTGAATGTGAGATGGCTGGAACATGCGGCTATCTCGTCTATTTCATAAGAGGTGTATGCGGGTGAATATGTATGGGCAGGACTGCCGAACTTGTCAAAAGCCAGTCTTGCCTCTGCGAGAGAGCTTGCCGTAGTGGCTTTGATGTATTCGCGGAAAATAGGGAATGTCTTCCACAAAGCGTATGCCTTGAAAGCAAGAATGATCTCCACACCGGCAGTGTCTGCCACATGTTTAATCAAAGACAGGTTTTTACGCAGCAACCGTTCTTCCAACAAATACATCGGTTTATTTACATTCCTGAATCCCTCTATATCTACTTTCATTATCTGTTTTTATTTCTGATGGTATAACATTATATTATTATGGTATCTGCAAAAACAAGCTGTCAACCGTTTGAACCAAGCCGCAGGCTTTTCTTCATACAAACAACATCATGGCAGATTTCACAAGAAACGCGCACTTGTTTTTTATTCATGACACGCGAAAAAGCATCCGACGTTCTTTTATATGAAAAATTCAGCACTATGAAGGTTTGCTCATAGCAAATTTACAACCATGCTGTAACACAAGATAAACATAATCGTTCCTAATATTGCAGTGTTCAACAAGGCGCATCGTATGGAAATTCCGGTAGTATAAAAATCTATCGTGCATATCTTGAAAAGACAATGTGTGTAAGCATATCTGGCAATATAATACACTCCGCCGCCAACTATCACGCCCAAGATTCCACCGAAGAATACGTCTCCCGGATAATGAACCCCAAGATAAATGCGTGAATAGCACAGGCAAATAGCCCACAACCAAAGTGAAAGAACAAACTTTTTCTTCCTGAAAACCAACGACAGATATGTCGCCACACCAAGGGCGTTAGCGGCATGGCTTGACACAAACCCATATCTGCCGCTCCTGTATTCGTTCACATAATGAAGCATGTCGGCAATTGCGGGACTGTGTGAAGGACGGAGTCTACAGAAATATGGCTTTATAATAGAAGAAGAAATCTGGTCTGACAAAAATATAACAAGTACAATACTTAATACAATAAAAAGCGCCTCATACCACTTTGCCTTAAAATAGTAAAAAGAAAACAGCAGTCCGACTATTAAAGGTATGGAAGAGTATTTTGACGACAGCATGTACCAGAAACCGTCCGTCACGCTGCCTCCGTCATAATTTAGCGTAAGCATCAGTTGCTTGTCGGACAAATCCATAGTCCTGAAAAAAGATGCCATACCTGATATGTGATACAACAAGAACGCCGCAACAAGAAACACGGCAAGGACACATATAAGCCTTATAACAAAATTGTCACATTTCTTTTTGGAAATGCTGAAATCCAAAAAGATAAGCTTCTGAAAACGTGAAGGCAAATTTTCCATAGTCATTTTGCTGATTGCTATAATATCTTTTAAAGACAACGAAGAAACAATGTCTTTATTGCATGAAAGTCATAGAAATTATTAAAATTACCGTTTATTCACATCCTAAACGCTATTCTTCATATAATTCGCAACCGGAAAAGCCCATTTCGTCCGCACGTTCTTTATTAAACGCGAAATAAACAGCCTCTGCCTCAACACAAGTCCTGCCCGTCTCGTCTTCGAGCGAAACCGATATTACACAATAATTGCGCTTGCGTCCGGTGATTCTTGCACGCACAGTGACCTGTGAAGAGTCCGAACTGACAGGATATAAATATTTCAGATTCAGACGTGATGTCATGCCTGAGGTCTGCAGCTTGCGCATAACCACCCATCCGGCAGTCTCGTCCATCATCGTAGCAAGTATTCCGCCATGCATCACACCGGTCCATCCTTGAAAATGGTCGTGAGGATGCCAGTAGGATACAACGTCATCGCCATCTTCATAAAACTCCATATGCAATCCGAAAGGATTGTCCGGCGAGCAGCCGAAACAATTATAACCTTCTTTTCCTATAAAAGGATTTCTGATTTTTCTCATATATATTAAATATCTGTCAGAAGCTCATCATAAAACTGAAACGCACTCCATTCTTCTTCACGCCCGGCGTGTCCGTATATGTCAGACGGCGTACATAGTCCACTCCAAAGAACTTGAAGATATTGTGGACTCCAACAACAACCTCCCAATAAGGTTTGTTCTTATCCATGATTCCGGCTCCTTCAGGGAAGCGGAACAGCAAATTGTCCGCACTGTTGCGCTCGAGGAACGGGTTGTTCTTGTCCGTAACCATTCCCCACATACCCTTCACGGCTATATACTCACGCCACTTCAGTTTCTTGACAAGAGGAATACGGTTAAGCAGTTTGCCGTTCATATCCCACGCGACTGCCCAGAATGCATATCTGTCGCTAAGGAATTCCATATTTCTCATCATGTTGAACGTATTCTCATGTTCGAAATACGACAGATTCACCGGAGGCATTATTAGCAACGGGAAAGGCACTTTATCCCATTGTATTCCACCGTTAAGATGGGTGTCTACATATCCCCAGCTGCCCAGCCAGAACCTCTTATATATGCCAGCCTCCGTAAAATTAAGCCGATATTGACCACCGAGGAAGCCCTTCAGTCCCACAGTATGGCTTAGAGTGAACTCCGGAGCGTCGAGGTTTACAGGCCAACGGTGCTGCTTTGTATTGATGAACGTCTGTCCGGGACAGTATCTCAAGCCGAACTTAAATTCGGTAGTGCGTATTTTCGACACAAGATTCCTCACCTCTTCCCCATCTTTATTGATGGCAGGCGTCATGCGTTCAAATATCAAATCACCCGTGGGCTCGTTGCTTTCTGCCTTTATTGATGTGTCAATACTGAATCCCCAGTCCGTCTCATATACAAAACTCAGCTTCTGCCTGTTATAGAAATACATCTGCTCCACCTTCTGTGTGCGGAAAGCCATGAACATATTATCCTTGTTGTGAAGTAGGAATTTGTCAGCAGGAGACATCACATCATACGATGACTCGAATATTATGTTGCGCTGCGGGAACTCGAACGGAACATTCTTCTTTTTGTTCAGACTGTATGTTATCTCCGTACCATAATAATGTTTCCTCGATTCCGTACCGTAAGCATAATACCCGCTCCAGAACAGATGTTTGTTGAGGTTTGCCGTTGTACGTCCGCTTATCCTGAACCGGAACCCGTCCACAAAGTTCTTGGAAACAATGGTGTTCACCGGTCCGAAGTCAAACTTACTCTTCGTGCGCGATGTTCCCGTCTCCACATAGTTTTCAAGGAACGCCCGGACTCCGAATATTATCCATCTGTAGTTTTTCGACTGCTCCATGCGATGGATGAACTCATTCATTGACGACTCGCTCTTGGTCAGACCGACCGCCCTATATTGGTTCCAGAAAGCCTCGTCCCTTATCATGGCGTCCGCCTCATGTCTCACCTTAGCCTTTCCTTTGAACAGTTTTCCGGGAAGCTCGTCAAAGGCATAATCACTCAGACGTGTTGTCCTCGTGACAAGCATTTTCCCGAGCAGATCGTTCACTCTCAATTCTACCATCATGTCGTCGACAGTCAGCACCCACTCCCCGTTCGGCAGCTTGGTGTATTCCTGTTCTATCTTCATATTGTCGACGAAATTGACGATACTGCTCTTCGGCAAGGTGAGAGAGCAACGCTTTACATGCAACGTAGAGTCCGCAAGCACATAAAGCTCACCCCTGAATCCGAAGTCCTGCTGGTTGTTCGGCAGGAACTGCAGATGATAACACAGGTCACGGTCAACGTATACGGTGTCCTCAATATAGAACCTGTAGAATGAAATAGCAGTCTCTCCTATAGGGCTCGTGAACTGATACTGAAGCAGACGCACATGATCGTCGTATATGTCGACGTCCGTAAAAATCTCCTTCAGCATTGTGTTGAGTATCTCGCCTGTCTGCAACACATTGTTTATTCCGTCAGAACGCTGTCCCTTAATGATGTCCTTCTCCACCTTAGGATCTTTCTTGTAAATGTGCTGCGTCACAGTCTCATCCACAGATATCGGCAAAATAAGCTTATTGTTAAATGTGCTTGTCTCTATCTGGTCTGCCAGCCACGACTGCTTCTTGAATATTCCCTTATCCAGATCATCCGGCTTTATGTCGTTTACGGAGAAAGTTATCTTCTGATATTTATTATACTGATAATAGTCGTGATTGTCAAGGTCGGTACGCTCTTTTGCCGCAATCACGCGCTTCATAAGCTCCACCGCGGGATTGTTCTTGCGCGAATACTTGTCACGCTTGCTTTTTATGACAACTTCGCTTAGGTTTCTGGAATCCTCCTTCAGCACTATCCGCAGATATGAAGGAGTGTCCTGAGTCACCTTTACCGTCTGCGTCTTGAATCCCACAGAGCTGAACGTGAGTGTCCAACCCTCATGACGTTCTATAGAAAATTTACCGTTGATGTCGCTTACAACCGCCACGTGGTGTCCCTTATATATGGCACTCGCGTTGGGAATGGCATATCCATCCTCATCCACGATTTCACCTGTAATTTGCGCCATGGCAGAGACAGCCACAAAGAAAAACACAAATATATAACAAAAGAATCTTTTCACCTGTATATAATTACTCAAAAAAATGCCGCTGCAAAGTTATACATAGATATCAAAAAAAACAAGAAAACTTTTTGCTTTTTAATATTTTTCTACTAATTTTGCACCATTGTATGAAGAAACTGCCGCTTTTACCCACTATTATCGGCACGGGCTTTGGCAGCGGGTTCTGGCCATGGGGGCCCGGAACTGCAGGTGCATTGACAGGCATGCTCATATGGTATGCCCTTTCTTTTATGCTTAATTCCACGCTCCTTTTTGCCGTAACCCTATCATGCATAGTAGTTTTCACGATAGCAGGCACATGGGCTGTCAGACGCCTTTCGCCTTTTTGGGGTTCAGACCCTCAGAAAGTGGTCATCGACGAGATGGTGGGTGTATGGGTTCCGCTGCTTGCCGTACCGGCTTCAGACATATGGCTTGCACTTGCCTCATTCGTTCTTTTCCGTTTATTTGACATATTAAAGCCGCTCGGCATCAGAACACTTGACAGGCGCAAAGGAGCTTTCTATGTCATGGCAGACGACATTCTTGCCGGTGTATACAGTCTCATAATCATCGTCGCGGTGCAATGGATAATTTAAGGACGAAACTTATAACCTTCTGCAAGGCACAATGTTCGGCATGGATAGCATCCGCCATAGACTTCGGCACCACAATAATACTGGCGCACGTCTTCGGTTTGTGGTACGGCTATTCCACATTCATCGGAGCACTGAACGGAGGAATAGCCAACTGTCTGATAAACTACAGATGGGTATTCCACGCATTCGAAATGAAAAAAAGGAACATCGCCATACGCTATCTCGTTGTATGGGGCGGAAGCATACTGCTCAACACTTACGGCACTTACATACTGACAGAATTGTCCGACCAGTACTTCATGTTCTCAAAAATCATCGTTTCCGTCATAGTGGCTGTATTCTGGAACTACCAGATGCAATATAGGTTCGTATTCAATTCAAAAAACAAATAACAATAAAAATTCAAATCATGAAATACAGAGATTTCCTGCAAAAGATAATATATGTCATCATAACCCCTGTCATAAAGGGAATGATAAGGATAGGTTTCACACCCAACCTCGTGACAACAATAGGATTCGTGCTCAACATAGCCGCCACGATAATGCTACTCTACGCTGCGGGAGAAATGACAGGAAGCACATCAATTGTAGGATGGAGCGGTGCGGTGATTCTGTTTGCCGGACTTTTCGACATGATGGACGGGCGTCTGGCACGCATAGGCAACATGTCGTCAATGTTCGGAGCCCTCTGGGACTCGACGCTCGACCGCTACAGCGAGCTCTTCACCCTTTTCGGGATAGCCATGTATCTCATTCTCAACTCATGGGTCACCGGCGGTGTACTGACGTTTCTTGCAATGGTGGGCTCCGTGATGGTGAGCTATGTCAGAGCACGCGCCGAAGGTCTTGGCATCGAATGTAAGGTAGGGCTCATGCAGAGACCCGAGCGTGTGGTCCTGACGAGCCTCGGAGCAATACTCTGCGGAATATTCGACAACCTGTGGTTTCTTGTAGTGCCCATCGTCATAATCGCCATACTGGCAAACATCACGGCATTCTGGCGCATCTGCCATTGCTACAAGGTGTTGAACAAAAGTGAGAAGAAATAACCGATGTTCAGCTTCTACATTATTATATTATATGCTGTACTTGCGATATTGAAACCCACCCGCAAGGTGGCGTTGGCGCTTACCCCGTGGCTCATATTCGCATGCTCATACGACTGGATGCGACTTCTGCCCAACTACGAGGTAAACCCCATTGATGTGAAAGGGCTGTACGAAAGCGAGAAGACGCTCTTCGGCATAAATGCAGACGGGACGACACTCATTCCGTGCGAATATTTCGCAATACATCACTGCGTCCCCGCCGACATCATGGCAGGACTGTTCTATCTGTGCTGGGTGCCTGTGCCACTTGGCTTCGGGATATATCTTTACGCAAAAGGCGACTACAGCAATTATCTGCATTTCTCACTGGCATTTCTTTTTGTAAACCTGCTCGGTTTCTGCGGTTATTACATCCATCCGGCAGCACCGCCATGGTATGCCATGAACTACGGTTTTGAGCCAATACTCAACACCCCGGGCAACGTCGCCGGACTCGGACGCTTCGACCTGCTGACAGGCATTCCCGTGTTCCATGCCCTTTACGGCAAGAACGCCAATGTGTTCGCCGCCGTACCGTCGCTTCATGCCGCATACATGCTCATAGCGACCGTCTATGCTGCCAGAAGCCGTAGCGGGCGTATCACAACCGGTGTTTTCGCGTTCATATGCGCAGGCATATGGTGGACTGCCGTCTACACCAGCCATCACTACATAATAGACGTGATGCTCGGCATAGCAACGGCAGTCGCAGGCATACTTATTATGGAAAAGGCCATAATGCGCGTTCCAGCGGTAAGGCGTTTCATGGCACGCTACACGTCAGCCATAACATTCAGCCGGAAGCAGCTGTAAGGCAAGGCGGTCAATGACTGAACCTGAGTTCGTCAGTATTTATGCTGCCCGTACCCTTTTTGTTCTGCGACAGACTTCTGACAGTACCCCTCAGATTCATGTTGCCAACGCCCATAAGCTCGCACTCCACACGGTTGCAGTCCTCAAACGTAGCGTCCATGTCGCCCACGCCCATGAGTCTGAGACGTGAATCGGCAAACTTGTATTGTCTTACTTTCACATTTCCTGCTCCGAGAAGCGACACATACGAGCTTACGCCTCTCACCGAATCGATGCTGACATTGCCGCTTCCCTCAAGCTCCACAGACAGAGCGTCACACACAATCCTGCCGAACCACACGTCACCCGAGCCTGTCAGCCGTACTCTCAACGTGTCCGTGTCCAACGGACCGGTGACTCTGAACGAGCCGGCTGTCTTAAACATGACATCAGTAAGGTCAGGTGAACTGACATAAATGTTCGCCACAGAAGACAACCGTGCCGGCAGCAGCATGCCCGGCAGCATTTTCGGACGGATGACAAGCCTGTCGCCGTCGTGCACCGTGACGATGCCGTTCACGGCGTCACGGGTTCCGGACACACTGACATAGAGCGAGTCTGACTGCGCAAAAATCACATCGCAAGGATACTCTACCTCTATCTTTGAGAAATAACGCACCTTACGCTCCACTGTCACCACAGGTTCCTTCCGGTCGCGGCTTTTCCATACATTTCCGCACGACACACACACAAGACACGCCCCAAGGGCAAGCATTCCATACAATACTGATATTCTGTTCATTGCTATGATGTTTACATTTTCTTATCTTTTGACGCCTGATGTGCTCCGAAAGTTGCAATACGGCATCATTTATGGCACATAAAAACGCGGACACATATATAATTATATCCCGTTCGCGGCATATCATAAGCAAAAATTATTAACTTTGCAGGCATTATGGAGATAAATACAATCACACAAGAAGAACTGGAGACATTGCTCCGGTACACCGAATGTTCACAACACATCATAATATGCACCCACAAGTCGCCTGACGGTGACGCTCTCGGAGCCTCGCTGGCGTGGCTTGAGTTCCTGAGCAACAGAGGAAAGACCGCCGACATCATCATTCCGGACGCATATCCGGACTTTCTGCAATGGCTACCCAACTCTGAGAAAATAATACGCTACGACAAGCACAAAGAAAGAGCCGAGACGCTCATGTGCGGCGCCGACCTCATATTCTGCCTGGACTTCAACGCTTTCGGGCGCGTCGACGAGATGGAGCAGACGCTGAGAGACTCTCCGGCAAAGAAAATAATGATAGACCACCACATGGATCCGGTGATGGACACCGTGCTCACCGTCTCGCGTCCGGAGATGAGCAGCACATGCGAACTCGTGTTCCGCATAATGCACCAGAGCGGAGACTTCGGCAAGATGACGCCCAAATGCGCGGCATGCATCTATTGCGGCATGATGACCGACACTGGAGGATTCACATACAACTCGAACAATCCTGAGATATACTTCATCATAAGCGAGCTGCTGACAAAAGGAATAAACAAGGACAAGATATACCGCAACGTGTTCAACAACTACAGTTCGTGGGCAATAAGACTGCGCGGATACATAATGTGCCAGAAGCTTAACGTGCTCAACGGATACAACGCCTCCTACTTCTCCATATCTCGCCAGACCATGAAGGACTTCCATTTCATAAAAGGAGACGCCGAGGGTCTGGTGAACGAACCGCTCAAAATAAAAGGCATGAAACTGTCCGTCTCACTGCGGGAGGACGACCGCAGGGACAACCTTGTGTGGCTCAGCCTGCGCTCCGTGGACAATTTTCCGTGCAACGAAATGGCTGCCGAGTTCTTCAATGGAGGCGGTCACCTCAACGCAAGCGGCGGAAGGCTGGAATGCTCGCTTGAAGAAGCCGAGGAGACTGTAAGGAAGGCGATAATGCACTACGCCGACAGGCTGAGATGACGGAGCGGTGTCCACGACACGGCTACGGTGTGGATAATGATTATATATAATACTTAAATTATCTATAAGCAAAAATAGTATGTCGCATTAATTTTATAACTTTGCACAGACTACACATATTATAATATATGTAACGGACCGCCTTGCGTAACGGCTGACACATATACAAGACAACAAACAGAAAACATCACACTTTAATAAAATATGGGAAAGATAAAATTAGCACTGCTTGCGTGCGCCGCACTGTTCACATTGATGTCGTGCGACGACACCGAATCGTACGCTGACCAGAAGAAGAAAGAGCGCTCTGCAATAAGAAGCTATATCGCGAAAGAAAACATAAAGGTGATAACCGAGAAGGAGTTCCACGCACAGGACTCAACCACCGACGTGTCGAAAAACGAATACGTGCTCTTCGAGACCACCGGTGTGTACATGCAGATAATACGTGAAGGATGCGGGGAAAAGCTTAAAGACGGCGAGACGGCTACCGTGATATGCCGCTTCAAGGAATGGAACCTGCTCACAGACTCGCTGCAACTCGCAAACAACATCGAGAACTCATCGCTTAACTTTCCAGACCTGATGAGCGTGAAGAACACATCAGGCACGTTCAAGGCGTCATTCATACAAGGCTCAAGCGTGATGTACTCAATCTACGGCAGCGGGTCCGTACCCGCAGGATGGCTCGCACCGCTCAGCTATATAAAGATAGGACGTCCGGCGAAACCGGGTGAGGAGATTGCCAAAGTGAAGCTTATCGTGCCTCACACCCAAGGTCACCAGTACGCCTCATCGGGCGTATACCCATGCTTATACGAAATAACATATCAACGAGGATATTAAAATCATGACACTAATAAAATCGATATCAGGAATACGCGGCACCATAGGAGGCCGCACCGGCGACACCCTGAACCCGCTGGACATAGTGAAGTTCACATCAGCTTACGCCACATTCATGAAGCGCAGCACCGCTTCGGGCAGCGGCAGGATAGTTGTTGGAAGGGATGCGAGGATTTCCGGAGAGATGGTTAAGGACATCGTGTGCGGCACACTCCTCGGCATGGGCTACGACGTTGTGAACATCGGGCTGGCGACAACCCCCACCACCGAGCTCGCAGTGACCATGCTGAAGGCTGACGGCGGCATAATCATAACGGCAAGCCACAACCCGAGACAGTGGAACGCCCTTAAACTGCTCAACTCTCACGGCGAGTTTCTCACGAAGGACGACGGCAACGAGGTGCTGAGAATAGCCGAAGCCGAAGACTTCGAATATGCCGATGTTGACGCCATGGGGCACTATACGGAGGACGACTCGTTCAACAGACGCCACATAGACAGTGTGCTCGCCCTGCAGCTGGTCGACACTGAAGCAATACGCAACGCTCACTTCAGAGTGTGCGCCGACACCATAAACAGCGTGGGAGGCATCATCCTGCCGCAGCTTTTCGACGCTCTGGGAGTGGAATACCATATACTCAACGGCAAGGCGGACGGAAACTTCGCGCATAACCCGGAGCCGCTGGAGAAGAATCTCGGTGACATCATGTCGCTCACACGCGACGGCAAATACGATCTGGGCATCGTTGTGGACCCTGACGTAGACCGTCTGGCATTCATCTGTGAGGACGGCAGAATGTTCGGAGAGGAATACACGCTGGTGAGCGTGGCAGACTATGTGCTGTCACACACACCGGGCAACACCGTGTCTAACCTCAGCTCCACACGCGCCCTGCGCGACATCACCGAACAGCACGGAGGACACTACACCGCTTCCGCTGTGGGAGAGGTGAACGTAACCACCATGATGAAGGCTACAGGAGCTGTGATCGGCGGTGAGGGCAACGGCGGAGTGATTTATCCGGAAAGCCATTACGGACGCGACGCCCTTGTGGGAATAGCCCTGTTTCTCTCCAATCTGGCTCACAGGAAATGCAAGGCAAGCGAACTGAAAGCCACATATCCGGAATACTTCATTGCGAAAAACCGCATCGATCTTACACCGGACACTGACATCGACGCCATTCTCGATAAAGTGAAGGGGATGTACGCAGGAGAAAGCATTACCGACATCGACGGAGTGAAAATAGACTTCGAGGACAAATGGGTGCATCTGCGCAAATCGAACACCGAGCCTATCATAAGGGTATACAGCGAAGCACACACGATGGATGAGGCTGACAGACTCGGCAAGGAAATCATGCAGGTGGTATACGACATGCAGAAATAACAGACGGCGACAGATATTATAGAACATCTGAAAACGGCAGTGAAAGACCATACATGGCGGTCTTCCTCTGCCGTTTTACATATACCGACGCTCTCATTCCCCTACCTTATTATACATGATTCCATATTTCACCTTATCACATAATCCCATTCTCCACTTTATACATATCTTCTTGTCCGCATGACATTCACATCTGGCATGATTGCATATTATCAACTAAAACCCGCCCATTGCCGTTCATATCCATCGCATAATCCGATTATTTTCATCCAAACTACATTCTGATGGATAAAGGCTGGAATTTCAGCATTAAGGTCATGCCATTGATTTACAACGCATTAGGCGGAACCAGTGTTTTAAATATAAATCACTGCACTGCGGAAGAGCCTTTTCCGCAACCCGGATGAGGCTTTCCGGCACGACAGGAAAGCCTCATCCGGCATGCAGGAAAGGCATTTTAGAAATGCGAAACGGTGCTTTCCGGCAAGCTGTGAAGCCCAAAACTGCATGAAACATGGCAGAAGATGCTGTGCGAGACAGGCAAAAGAACGCTGCCGACACACAGATTGTCAAAAACCGAATGTTAAAAAATCAATTACAATTAACTTAATTATAATTATCCGTTTCAATGTTCGCAAGCCGGATATTGAAACCTTTGCGAAATATTTCATGTTCCATACGAATACGGTTCCCCACCCTCTTCTGTCCGGGTATGATGAATATCATGTAAAATAATCCACGGCTGTAGCCTGACACCCGACTCCGTATAAATAAGCCGAATGCCTTATACCCAAAGAGTATCGGTGTTTATTCATTCACCAGTTTCCGGATGTCACGTGCTTCGAATATTCCATGCATATTCCCTTTTGCAATCTTCACCATTGCCCGGGCTACGGTTTCGGTTTTCATAGGCTTCATCCCGCGCATCAAGCCCAACTTATTGAAGAACATCAACAGCGGAACGGAAATCTTCTCTATGGTCTTGTCCGTGTTCTTACGGATTAAGGATGTAGGACGGACTATGGCCGTACGGGTGAACGGCAGCTTCAGAACGGCATCATCCAGTTCACCTTTCATTCTCGTATAGAAGAACCGGCTCTTGGGGTCTGCACCGAAAGAAGAGACCAGAATATAGGCAGGAACGCCATGTCCGGCTGCTATCCCTGCAAAACGATACTGATATGTATAGTCCACCATAAGTTGCCTGTCCTTACTTCCCGCTGCCTTACGGTTGGTGCCCATGCATGAGAATACGACATCGCCATGAACCTGATCCTGCCAGTTCTCCGGATGGTCAAAATCAACAACGTGAACCTTAAGTTTTGGATGTACCGCATTGACTTCTCTGCGCACAAATATATCTACCTGCCCGAAATAATCGTCCTTGAGCAGCATCTCCGTGAGATCTCTCCCCACCGCACCTGTAGCACCTAATATAATTGCTTTCATATGGTTTCCCCTTTTTATCGTTTCAGCAGTCTTACTATAACATCGTCCTTTATCATCTGTGGCTCAGCCTTCCCCTTCAATATCAGAATCTTCTTGCCGCCACGGTATATATGTAACTGTCGTGAACGCACAACCGCACTCAAATCATTATCCTCACACACTGCCTGCCATAGCCGATGATACTCGCCGTCCTCATCGAAGAGTTTCCGACGGAGATGCGAGCACATGTTGGAGGTGTCAATTGTAATCATATTCAGAGACTTTCCTAATTATATATGAGCCGTACTAAATGCTCTGTTTTCATTTCAAGCAGCAGGCATCGTGCGGCTGAAGATTTTCCAAAGACCTGAGAACGCCCAGACAGAACTACCGCCTGAAGCCAAACAGGACAATGATACGGATGACAAAAATACAAATAATGTGAAAGAAAACCGCACATCCTGAGAGAAAACTCTCTGAATGAAGAAAATTGAGAACGTCATGACCGTTCAAATATTCAGGCATAATAAAAAACACACATAATATTTGGTCTTTCGAAAAAAATGATTTACCTTTGCACCCGATATGACGCTTACGTCATGCAATGCCGATATGGCTCAGTTGGTAGAGCAATTCATTCGTAATGAATAGGTCCCCGGTTCGAGTCCGGGTATCGGCTCAGAGAAGAGGCAAGCGCACAATGCGGCAGTAGCTCAGTTGGCAGAGCACTAGCTTCCCAAGCTGGGGGTCGCGGGTTCGAATCCCGTTTGCCGCTCCAAAAGTTAAACTGCTTAAAATCAGATATTTACGAGCAAAGGCGACCCTAAGAAGTCGCCTTTTTCTGTTGTTTTTGGCAATAAAAATAGGTTTAAAAGGTGTACCAAACGGTACGAAAAGGTACTAAAAGAGGACTATATCACCGTATCATCGTCACTGATGTTCTCGATGAAGTATGCCACGAGCCTTGAAGCCATGCGCAAGGAAACACTTTACAACAACATACGCAAGACGGACTATCAGCCGTGCCCCGATTACATGGAAGGTCTGACTGTAACGTCATGTGACTACAAGGAACTGTATATGACATACAAGAATGTTCCGGGCGTGGTGTTCATTGTAGACCTGCCTTATCTGTCAACGGATGTAGGTACGTATAAGATGTACTGGCGGTTTTCCGACTATTTGGACGTATTGAACGTGCTAAGGAACAAACCTTTTGTCCATTTCACATCCAACAAGTCATCGATAATTGAACTTTGCGAATGGCTTGGTGAAAACAGGACACTCGGACACCCTTTCAAAAATTGTGAAAAAGTGGAGTTCAACGCACACATGAATTACTCTTCCAAATACACAGACATTATGCTTTATAAGAAACAGACGGAAAACAATAAAACTGTCTGAACACGACTTGAATGCTGTTGTATTGCCATTAGAACACCGTTTGTAAGGTGTCTGTAAGTTCGGAATGTGAGCATTCTTGCTGCATTCCGATTTTTTCGGGAAATAATATAAAATCATTAAAACGAGATGTATCTTTTTTACATTTCGTTTTTTTTAAAGCCCGTGCAAAGGCTTAAACCTTTGTACGGGCGTAATTTGCGGATGATAATAAGATGTTAAAGCACCGCCACCGCCTTACGTATGTTGTCAAGTATGGCGGTGAGTTTGTTGTTTCGTCGTGCCGCCATAATGTCGTAGTCAGATTGAAGACCGCGCCAAATGTTTGCGGCTATCCCTGTTGCAGCCTCTATCCTTAACGCCGTGTCGGTAGTTATAGGCCGCTTGCCGTTTATAATCTCGTTAAAAGCCGTGTAAGGCATTCCTATTATGGCGGCGAATTTCTTTTGCGACATTCCACGGGCTTGCAATTCGTCTTTCAGCATTTCGCCCGGATGTATAGGCTCGGACGGCTGCAACCCGTCAGGTCTGTAAATTCTCTTTGCTGTTTCCATATTTGTATTTATTTGTAGTGGTTGCTTATTTCCAATAGACGGCACACTGTGACAATTTGCTCGCCTAAAATATCCCTTACCGTAAATTCAAGTCGGTATTGCCTGTTTATTCGCACGGATGAAACACCCTTTTTGTCGCCCTATAAAACTTCGTAGTTCAAGGAGTGGATAGGGTAAAGTTGCTCCACGTTGTTTGCTCGTTTTAAGAACATCACGCACTTTTTGTAACCTTTTATTATTTCGGGTTGATAGCGGTGTTTCTTGTCGTTCGTCCGACCTTGCACAAATAGTTCGCGCAGGTAGTCTTTGTCAAATTCGATTAGCATAGCGTTGTCTTTGCTGGTGCAAATATAATTCTTTTATTTTACATAATCCACAAAATAAGTGAATTTATTGAAGCGTTACTATCTTCCGCCCGTCGTATGGTGAAATTATAATGTACTTGCCACCCCTTTTTACGACTTTGTAGGAGTAAAGGTCCTTCCCTGTCTCCATAGTTTATTTGTTTTTGTTCGCCTGAAGTCCTGCATGATAGCCGTCAAGCCATAAAAGCAGCTCTTTCGGGGTTAAATATCCGCTCAAACGGCGGCAAGGCATGTTTGCCACACCCTGCACCCATTCGCCAGGTGCGTCGTGAATTACAAGAGCGTACGCACCTTTTATAAAGGTTGAATTTATAAGGTGCATATTGTTCACCCTGCAATATTCCTCTAATTGCTTTAATGCTTTTTTCTGTGTCATGGTTGCATGTTTTAAAAGTTGTCGTTTATTTTCTTCTCCACTCTCTTTTTGAAACGCTCTATCATTTCCGCAAGTTACCAACGCAGGTCGGAGTATTCAAAATAACTACAATTCCGCACTGCTGCCGTAATCTTGCCTCCAGCTTTTTTCCGGTGCAGCCCGCTATATTTCCGATAAAAGCTGAATACAATCTGGCTGACAGCAGTACGAAATAAGGATTAAGTCTGATAACCGATTCGGGGTAATCTTTTGGGAAATAAGAACCGTACAACGTTGAAAGTCATTGACAGTGGAATTTCTTGACCATTGAAAATCAAAGCATAGCAACTGCCTTGCGTATATTGTCAAATAATGCATTAAGTATTATGCTGTACCATACAGTCTGAATACCGCATGCCGACTGCATATCAGCCCAGACATGGACAGGTATGTCTGTCGCTGCCTCGATTTTAAATACGTATTCAGTCGAGCTTACTCACGGTTTGCCAAGCACGGCTTGCCTTATACACATATTGCATAATATGATGGTCAAGATATAGATGCAGCTGATAAGATTTATAATATCGATTAATTTTGAACAAATATTCAATTTCTCAGTAATACATTTACGGCTTACCTCAAACAGCTCAGTCTCTTCATAACCTTACATCGCTTCTTTCGTCTTACGGCTTTACTGAGTTTTTACTTAATTATTCCTAACAGAAGGAACAACCGAAAGAAATAAACTCTATATTTGCAGAACAAAAGCGAAACGCGGCGGCAAATGCCGTTAACATTACCGCCGCGCCGTGGCAAATAGATTGCGTTACATTAAACGTAATAGCAAACTCTATTTTTAACCGCCACACTTTAAACGAAATTAAGAAACTCATAAAAAGCCGCTTTTGTAAATTGGCGGTATTATATCCCGCCGTTACGCCCGGACTTTCCGGGACTTATAACCGGATGTTAACGCATCCGGTTTTTATTAAATCAAACAAGCGCGTCGCGTTACCGACGCTTTACTATCAATGTTATTTATTTGTTTCCTGTCCAACTGAGTAACACTCAACCAATACTACGCAAACCGATTGCAACAACATTACGGCATTTATCCTCCGCTTCAGAGCTGCGATCAGGATGCCTATGAACGCGCGACCGTTTTAAAGGTCTTTACCTTGTGCGTTCGAAACATTCGCAAAAACAGCTTTTGTACCAGAATTTGATAAAACAACAGACAATGCAATCTGCCTGTCTGCAACTGCAAAACTACCTTGCAGTAATCCTTATAGATATTGCGCTACATGATGATTTTGATGAGTTCAATGGAAAAACAGAGACTCAGTGCCGAAATTATTTTATGTAAAAACAATGCCAGCGAGAGCAATGAGAGCTTGTTCTCAGATTGCCGAGCTCAGCCTGTTTTATGGAAAAAACAGTGCCAGCAAGCGCAATAAGAGCTTGTTCTTTAATTGCCGAAAGCAATATGTTTTATATAAAAAGAATAATTTCCAGCTATTTACCGCGACCTGTCAAATGACTGCCTGCCATACAGACAAGCCAGATGACAATACCAACAAGCATAAATATAAAGTCCATAGTGATAATTATTTTGATGATTCGAATGGTTTTCTATAACTATTTATGCACACAAATATACTGATAGTTTTTAACATCACCTAATTTACCGGTATGAGAATGCCGTATTTAACACTTTTGACACCGCATAGCATAAATGACCGGACATGCACAATAAATAGTTATGTAACTTTCACGCACCAGCCAGCTGGCAGCCCTGCTATACTATATATTAAAAGATGTATAACTGCATGTGGCAATTGTGCGGACGTGACAGATAATGAAAACGCATTCCTCCTACTAATCTTTTGTTTATAAATTCGTGTCTGCATATTTACTTCCACTCCATTTCTATGTATACTAAGATGTCTTTGCCGAAACCGAAAATAAATCCGCATGACGTCTATACAAAATCAGACTGATGCATGAAGACCTGTAGGGATTGCAGAAATTCCGCATGACGCATATAAAATATCCAAGAAGCACGGTGCGCGAGAATGCGGAGCGGCATATCCGGCAGGCCTTATCTCTGGCAAAGAATACGCTGGAATCCATGGATAATCACACATAATTATTGTAACACGACATACATTTGACTGCACATCAAGGACAACATCAAGGCATGACAAAGTCGTTAACATTAATTATACGTTACGAAACAACTGATTATCAGGTAATTAAAAAAAGTTACGCAAAGAATAAAAAAAAAATCAAAAAAGATGATGTGATAAGAAAAAAATGCTTACCTTTGCATCGTTTTAATAAACAAATGATTGTTTTACAGATTTAAAAAGCAAAGAAAATGAAGAAATTAGTTTTAATGTTCGTAGCTATCGCAGCTATTTCATTCGCATCTTGTGGTAACAAAACAAACACAGCTGCTACTGACGCTGACTCTGTTGCAGACACAGCAGCCGTAGTTGACACAACTGTTGCCGGTGACTCTGCAGTTGCTGACAGCCTCTAATCAAGCTAAGAACAGAAAAATGAGAGATTGACCGCCAGACTTAGTCTGGCGGTTTTTTTTATGTCATTATATGAACACGGGATGTATGTGTCTGTCATAACACATTTGCCGTATCTCCGACAGCAGTCATCTCAATCGCCCTACAGCTACATTGTTTATATAATCATGATATATTGTTTGCGGAATATGCCATACGTATACCTACAAGCCAGAGGAGTGTCCGCATGAACATAATCATTCATGCGGACACTCTTGACGCAAACAGAAAGCAACGAAACAATTATTGATTCTTTATTTTGATAAAAGTCTTTTTGCGAACTCCAACTGTGTGTCCCTGCCGGCTTTTACATCTTCAGGTGTCTGATGAACGGTGAAATCAAGCGGTATGCCGTCCGGATAGGTGCAACTCCCGTCATTAAGATATACTCCCGCACCCGTTATCCTTGTGGAGGCTCCTCCGAGAAGAGGTTGGTATGCAAAAATTGCAAGAGCACCTGCTGTAGGTTCGCCTATAACGACTGCATCCGGAGCGTTTTTTATAGCAAGGGTGAGTAATTCAGCCGCACTTATGGTTATACCGTTTACGAGTACAGCCACCTTGCCTTTATAGTAATAAGGATTTGTCTTGCCATATTTTATTGTATAGCTGTTGTTCGACCTGAATGTTCCGGGAGAGCTCAAATCGGCATACGACATCCGCATTATTCTCCGCGGCTCTGGATAAAGAAAACAGGTAAGTGTATCGAGAACAACCGGAAAATCGACAGGATACCCCTCATGTCAAATATAATAGCCTTACTTTCAATATTATTATTCAAGACTTTAGCTAAGGAGTCCGCATTGATTGTCTCGAGATTTACATATATCATCTCGTCTCCGCATGTATATGTGGAAGGAGTGTTGTCTTCCATGGCTCTGTATCTTTCCCAATAATCCATGAAGTCGTTGATACGTATGTCCCTTATCTCTCCGTCTCTCTCAACCGTGTAAGTAACCGATTTGCCGGGAAGTGAGATATATGCCGGTGCGTACTGGTCGGCTGAAAGGCTGGCAAAGTGGTTATACTTGTCTGCATCTTTTCTTATATCATATACAGACCTGCCATTTACTCCTGTTATATAGTCTCCCGGCTGGATTCCGTCATTGGGATAATTTTCAGCATTTATCCTTGTTATAAGTATTCTGCACGAATCTGCCATCACCGCCTCCACCGGCAGATAATTATTATTCTTCCATAGAAGCTCGCCGTCGATGTTGGTTTCAAGACCGTATGGCAACGTATGACTGTCCTTCATCGCAAATACAAGCCTTGCGCATGCCGTGTCGAAAGACTTACGGTCTCTTGCCTTTGCGAAAATCCTTATGAATTCAGGCAGCAGCTCTCTCCATCTCTTTTCGAAATGTCCTATATAAGGATGGAAATAGTACATCATGTTCCAGAATCGGAATAGAGTGAGCATCCTGTAGCCGTCATCGTTGGGACTGATGTCAGGATACGCGCTCTCGTTCTTGAACAGGACAACCCTTTCTTGGATAATCTCATCGTTGCTGTTCTGGTAGCTTACACTCATCAGCGCACTGTCGTGCTATTCTTCACGCATTTGCTTCAGTTTCTTGAAAAGACTGCGTCCGAGACGTTCTCTCGCCATCCAGTCGAATGAAAGCTGCGATATTATGCTGTCATTGTTGGCAGGACGACTGTATTTGTCTTTCCCGGATGCTTTGGATGAAGGTATACATTCCGCGAGAGCCCTGTTGAACGATGTCCTGTCTTTCTGATTGTATGCCCTGTTGAGAATCCTGAACAGGTCATAGTTCCAGTCTCTTTCCCCTTGCCTTATTCTATCGTTGTAATACTTGGAAAAGCCCCAGACCAGGCATATCGTCTCCAGGCGTTCAGCCTGTTCATCTGTCAGAGCGGTATTGTCGAATCTGAACATTGACGAGACATCAAACTCATGGTCTTCAGCAGAGGGCTTTTTACCTATATAGTCGTCTATATTGGCTCCGTCGGCATCCATACCGAAATTGCGCAGAAACACCCGGTCGCCGGAACACATTCCAAGAATATAAAACTGTATTCCTGTATAGTTCAGTCCTTCTTTATAAGGGATTGATACATTGAACTTTGTCCATGACTTATTATCTGCAGCAGATATCTCCTTGCTGTCCATCAAACCCTTTCTATTGACATTGCAAAAAAAGACGGTGGAGTCTGACTGCAACATTATCTCTCCGTGCAGAGATACCGAGTCCGGACGTGTGTCGAAAGCGTCAAAAAACTTATAGAAACTGATATAGCCGTTTCTGTCGGAATCTGTATTTTCTATGCAGAACACATCTTCGGAAAGCCAGGTTCTGTATTCGCCGTTTCTGGCTGTATGCCAGTATGGAATGTCATAAAAATTCTCTACCGTAAAATTTCACCCGTCATACCTGGTCATACCGCCCTGTAATGTATTGAACTCTCTGAACATGTCACGATATCCGACCCTCGTATCCTTTTGTGAGAAAGCCATCATGAAGCTCATTAATGAGAGCATTAATATATAAGTCCTTTTTCTCATTCCTATGTTCATTAATACTGCTATACTACTTTTAACGGACAAATCCATTCTTTTATTATAAATTTTAATCGTATACTTTACCTTAAACTTATAATATTTGATTTTACAACGATACTCACAATCAGAAGTGCAAAAGCTCTGCCGTGAAATAATCCGGAATACCCGCAAAGGTCTTTCTTACAGCACTGATAGCGATGTACACAAAGAATACAGGTGGATAAACTAAGCAATACGACAAGGATAATAACTCTCACTCTTCTACCAAAGATTAATTAACTTTGTTTATCCAATTAAACAATAAATTCCAAGGATTTATTTCAAAGAATGATCTTTTTATAGTATCTTTGCTATCTCAATACATTTACATCGTATGAGCAACAGATACAACATCAAGTACAGCAAGGTATTGCTTATATATACAGGAGGGACCATCGGGATGGGGTGCAACCCACAAACAGGTGTTCTTGAGCCTTTGAACTTCAATCATCTCATAAGTAACATGCCTGAGTTCTCGTATATTAAAGCAGATGTAGACACTTATCAATTCAGTAATCCTGTTGACTCAAGTGACATGTCACCGATGATGTGGATTCAACTTGTCAATATAATATCGGAACGGTACGACCAATACGATGGATTTGTGGTGCTGCACGGAACAGACACCATGGCATATACGGCTTCTGCCTTATCTTTTATGCTGGAGAACCTTACAAAACCTGTAATTCTTACAGGAAGCCAGCTTCCGATAGGGCAGCTTCGTACCGACGGCAAGGAAAATCTGATAACAAGTATTGAGCTTGCCTCCGCAAAGAACCGAAGCGGTCATGCAATCGTTCCGGAGGTATGCATATATTTCAGCGGAAGACTTTTAAGAGGGAACAGAAGTACAAAACAAAATGCCGATGGTTTCAACGCATTCAATTCGTTCAACTATCCGCACTTGTGCGATGCCGGAGTTGGATTCAATTTCAATCATCATTTCATACTGAAACCGGACTTCACACGCCCCATGATTCCACACACAAAACTGGATCCGAATGTCGTCATATTCTCTCTTTTCCCTGGAATACAAGAAAACATTGTGAGGCATGTACTTGACGCACCGGAATTAAAAGGTATCGTCATGAGAAGCTATGGAAGTGGGAATGCACCGCGTCAGGAATGGCTCCTACGAATACTTAGGGAAGCGTCCGACCGCGGAGTGACCGTAATAAATATAAGCCAATGCATATCAGGTTGTGTGGAGATGAACCGATATAACAACGGATATCAGTTAAAAAACGCAGGTGTGATAAGCGGTTATGACAGCACAGTTGAGAGTGCCGCTACAAAACTTATGTTCTTGCAAGGAAAATATTCAGACAATACACTCATAAGAAAAGACATGAACAGAGCTTTATGTGGAGAAATAACAATATGACATCGCTTTTATCAAAGCAATATTTATTCAACTTTATGTATCACTATTAATTTAAAATTATGAAAGAATTAAAAGGAACAAAAACAGAAAAGAATCTGTTAGAAGCTTTTGCGGGAGAATCTCAGGCACGTAACAAGTACACTTACTATGCATCAAAAGCAAAGAAGGACGGTTACGAGCAGATTGCTGCTATTTTTGAAGAGACAGCCAACAACGAAAAGGAGCACGCTAAGTTATGGTTCAAATATTTGCATAATGGCGAGATTGCTTCTACCATGGAGAATCTGAAAGATGCGGCAGCAGGTGAGAATTATGAATGGACTGATATGTATGACCGTATGGCAAAAGAGGCTGAAGAAGAAGGCTTCACTGAAATTGCGGCTAAATTCAGAGGTGTTGCCGCAATAGAAAAGCATCATGAGGAGCGCTATCGCAAACTACTTAAAAACATTGATGATAAAGTCGTATTCTCACGTGAGGGTGAATGCATTTGGATCTGCCGTAACTGCGGACATATCGTTATCGGTAAATCCGCTCCCAAAATATGCCCGGTATGCAACCATCCGCAAAGTTATTTCGAACTGAGAAAAGAGAACTATTAAAAAAAGAACGCGAAAGGGGCTGACTCAAAGTTACGAGTCAGCCCCTCTTTTAATACATAGTCATTACAACAAAATTCCACATCAATCCTGTTTATTGCATAGCTCCAGTATAGTAATATGTAATGGATAAAAACAAAGATGTTCTGTAACTGAGCCACAGGTTGCATGCGTGGGGGAAATCCTTTAAAAAAGCTTGCCGGAGTTGATGATTTAGATAGAGATAAAGTGATTTTGTAACTATAGATTTGAATCCATTGGGCGTAATATATAATTCGGCGGTTAACAATCGCCGAATTTGAAAGGCGGATAATCTGAAAACGAGTATGCTTAGAAATATTGAATCCGGTGAGCATTCTGTTTTGATAAGGATTTGGGAAAGTGCCGTATCAAACACACACCATTTTCTAAAAGAGGAAGACTTCTTATACTATAAGACTCGGCTTCCACTATATTTCCAACAAGTCACGTTATACGGATTTGAGCAAGACTGAGTTTTAATGGGCTTTATGGGATTCTATGAGACCACTCTCGAAATGTTATTTGTTGACAACCAGTATCGAGGTAAAGGTATAGGAAAAGAATTAGTGACATATGCCATCCAACGTTTGGGAATAAATAAGGTGGATGTGAATGAGCAAAACATACAAGCGGTTGGATTTTATCAGCATATAGGTTTCAATATAACTGGGAAGGATGATAGGTATGGAGAAGGTAAAGCTTACCCCATTTTGCACATGCAACTGTAGTTGTGGTAGGTTTTCTTAACACTGCATTTCTTTTGATATAAAAATATGATTGAACAACTCATTATACATCAGATAGGTCTGTCTTCTGAGATATACCTGCGTCTGATAGAACTATGCAAGATGGTATATGTGCGGAAGAACGACTTCTTACTTCGACAAGGAAAAGTGTGTTCTTTTATCGGGATAGTCAAGTCGGGTGTACTCCGTTCATATATCAGTAAAGAGGGAGAAGAACATAATAGCGACTTCTATTTTGAGGATTTCCTACCAGAGTTTTCTCACACAGGAAAAGAGTGTAGGAAGCATACAAGCCTTAGAAGATTCATTTATATATTGCCTGGATAAATCAGATTATGATCGTCTGTTGAATGAATCTACCGAATGGTATAAATTGGGCAAATATATTGCAGACACGCTTTTTATCAATAAATGCCGGAAGGAAACGGCTATGTTGACGGACGATGCCTACAACCGATATAAACTACTTTTGAAAACCTATCCCAATATAGAACAACATGTTTCGCAATATCATATTGCATCTTATTTGGGAATTAGGGCGGAATCTTTAAGCCGTATTAAATCCCTTAACATAGGTCAATGAGTTTATGTCTTTTCTATGCCTACTTTGCAGCAAAAAAGATATGAACAAAATTATTTTATCTGTATTTGCATTACTTTTATATAGTTGCGGAACGACAAAAACAAATATAGTTACGAGGGAAAATCTTCTTTATCTCCATTTGAACGAGAAGCATACTCTATCCAATATCGTAGTAGAAAGAATTGTCATTCCGAAAGGAGGAAAAGCTGATTACCATTTGCATCCTTGTCCGGTTTTCGGGTATGTTGTCTCGGGAAACTTGTTGTTTCAGATAGACGGTCAGGCTTCTCAATATATGAAGGCAGGAGACGTATTCTACGAACCCAAGAATCAACCTATTGCTCATTTTGATAATGCCTCTGCTACAAATGAACTCATACTTATTGCGTATTATTTACTTACTGACAATGAGAAGAAAATAGAGTTACTGCCGAAGAAAGAAGGGTAGTCAGCTTAAATGTCTACACCTAAAAGAGAGCTTGTCCAAATGCTACTGTCGAATACGACACTGTCCAAAATATTGTTCCCATTTACACAAAATTTTGGACAGCGTCAATCGTTACTAAATTGAGGTGGGCATTAAAACTCAATTATATTGTTCCCGAAATGTTTCCACGGTCTTTTGTTTCTCTTGCAGAATAGCACAAAGTTCTTCTACCTTGGCAGGGACTTTCAGGTGGTTCATGTAAGAATGTCCACCGATACCAGCCGTAACGCCACATAGGCGGTACTCACCTTTTGAGGAATCGAAAGAACCGCCCATGACGTTATGAACGCATCAGGGCTGCATTCAGCGTTTGCAGGAAAGCCGAAGTAACAGGTGTGTTGTGCTCCTCTTCTCCTTTTGCCAGTTCGTAGGCTTTCTTCAAATCCTCATTCATCAAATGGTAAACAAGCGGTTTGCCTTTCGCCGTAATTCCCTCGTCAAAGAGTAGCTGCGTTCAAGTTCCGTCAGCGTGGAGCCTTCAATGGCGGTAGAATGAGCAATGAGGGAATAGAGGTAGTACTTCTCATAGTCTACCGCCTCGCTGACACCAAGTTGCTAAAACTTGTGGTATAGCTGTTCAATCTCTTGCCAAATACCTTGTTCCATTGTTTTACTACAGCAAAACACCCATTCCCGACAGCAAGACACCCGTTTCCGACAGGACAAAAAAAGAGGGACGTCCCACGGCTCACTGCCGGAAACGTCCCTCATGTGAAAAAAGGCGGCTGCCTACTCTCCCGCATTGCATTGCAGTACCATCGGCGATGACGGGCTTAACTTCTCTGTTCGGGATGGGAAGAGGTGGAACACCGTCGCTATCACCACCATAAATGTCTTTTCCGAAATGTCCGGACTCCACCGGACAACGTATGGTATGACATCCTCATACAAGCAAAACCCGAACAACTCAAGGAATAAGCCTCATACACGGAAAGTTTCGGGCAATTAGTAGCGCTCGGCTTTGACGTCGCCGTCTTTACACCTGCGCCCTATCGACGTCATCGTCTCTGACGACCCTCAAAGGAGTTCTAATCTTGCGGAGGGCTTCGCGCTTAGATGCTTTCAGCGCTTATCCCGGCCAGACACGGATACCCGGCGGTGCCCCTGGCGGAACAACCGGCAAACCGGAGGTCTGTCCATCACGGTCCTCTCGTACTAGTGACGGAGCCGCGCAAAACTCCAACGCCCACGATAGATAGAGACCGAACTGTCTCACGACGTTCTGAACCCAGCTCGC